>Ga0257125_1000442_pt1 | contig 54914 bp, 53 predicted proteins | sample SI106_200metaG_FD_190183 | JGI IMG/M metagenome (GOLD analysis project Ga0257125, IMG submission 190183) | Marine microbial communities from Saanich Inlet, British Columbia, Canada - SI106_200 | ecosystem: Environmental > Aquatic > Marine > Inlet | place: Canada: British Columbia | collected... | reverse complement strand
AACAGATGCAAACGGATATTTTTCATTGGCACGGGTATACCTCCCTGTGTCTCGAAGGCAAATGGGTCAAAGCCACTCCAGCTTTTAATATAGAACTTTGTGACCGTTTTCGCTTTAGACCCCTGGAATTTGACGGGCAGAACGATTCAATCTATCACCCGTTTGATTTGGAAGGGAACAAGCATATGGATTATATCCTTTTTCGGGGAGAGTTTGATGATGTGCCTTTGAAGCAAATGCAGGACAGCTTTAGTGAGGTGTACAGGGGCACATCATTTTCTGACAAAGACGCGGATTTCAACAAAGATGTTGAGAAAGAGACCGCCATTTATGAATAATAGCCCTACAGCTGCAATAACTTGCAGCTGTTTTGTCTTTTTCAGGGAGGGTCAAGCGGAGGAGGGATAGGTGACTTAGTTAAAAATACCATCTGTTATAAATCTGTTATTACTGATTTTGACAATTCCGTCTGCAAAACCCGTCTTAATAAATCCGGTTTCAAGCAGCACCTTCAATATAAAGACCTCATTCAACAGGCCAAAATTATACTGGTACCCTTTACGGTTAATTTTAGTGGCAACGTCGATGAGTTCATCATTTGTAAGTGAAAACAGGATCTCTTCTCTGATCGGGTTATACTTGGTATCTTTTTTATCTCCAAAGCTGTGACGATCTGGATCAACCTTAAATAGTTTGTCCGCTCCAAAAAAATCGTGGGTCAATAGTGTATAAAGATTCATTAATTCAAATATATCTTGATAATCATCAGAATCCTTTTTCTCTTCAATTTCTAAAAATTCAAATCCGCTGTACGAAAATATAACCCCTTCATTTGTTTTTACTGCACCTGCTTCTTCGGATATCGTTTCATAACTGCTGATATAATTACTGTTAAGCAGGCTTTGTGCTTTTATTAAAGCGTTTTCATAATAGAGTTCCCGATCCAGCGGATGAATATACCCGATGACCTGCGATAAAGTAAGCGCTTCATCGTCATCAGGAGTCATAATGGTCCCATCAGGGTCCATTATGATTAAATATCCACCCAGATATTTTTCGAAATACCTGTAAAGCGGATGGTTACTCAAGATCGATGTTGCAACGTGACAAATATTTTTGAGTACAAGCTTCAACGACTCATCGTTTTGAATAATCGATTGCGCAAATACGGACCCCTTAAGCATCCCCCTCTCCTTTTCATTTATGAGAAATACGATTAATGATTTCCAATCTATAGCATTTATTAATCTTGGAATAGTCCTTTTGAAAATAATCCGTGTTTATTCCCCGAATCGCTTGTGGAAAAACGAAGAATGTCAAAAAAAATCTGGATTGTCAATCCCGGCCGACCTACTGATTTTCCTGAAAATGTTGTCCTGAGGAAGAGATGCATATCGGTAGCAAGGAGTCCTACAGGAGTAGAAGCGGTACCACTTCTATAGAATTCCCTCAGCCTGGCCCCTTTGAGGTTTGTTCTCAGAGGAATCCAATGACGCTTAATGATATTTACCACGGTAGACGGCCTGATTCAAAAATGTATTGTCACCACAGGGAGATAGAGTTTAAGGCGGGTTTGAGAGCGGAATGTGATGTTAGAGTTTCCCGCTGGCAGAAACAGACATCTGTATCTGCCAGGGAGGAAATCTTTCGAGCAGGGTTTGTGGCGATCAATCCTTCTTTCTGCCGAATTTCATCGAGATCAATCCATCCGGCCACTTCAGTAAAACCAGGATGACGACTGAATACCCAATCGCCTCGCGAAAGGGCATGGCTGATTCCGGCAGGAACGAACGAAGGCAGACCTCCATGATGCCCAGGATAAGTCCGCCAGCGACAGCCCCGGAAAGGCTACCCACGCCACCGAAGACCACCGCAATAAAGGCTTTGATGGTTGGATTCAATCCGATATGGGGATCCACGGACGAGCGCTGGGCGATCCAGAGCAAACCGGCAAACCCAGCCAGCATACCCGATATGGCAAAGGCAGTGGCGATAACCCGGTTGGCCCGAATGCCCATCAATTGCACAACCGGAAAATCTTCCGCCGCTGCTCGCATGGCTAAGCCAAGAATCGTGCGCTTCAGGAAAATGGTCAGCGTTACCACCGAGATAATCGTCATCAGGATGGCGATGATTTGATACGTATTGATCCCGGTATCTCCGATCTGCCAATAATGCATCACCCACGGTGGAATTTTGATCGGTCTCCTCAGGGGAGAGATGAAGTTCGACCATCCGGTCTCCAATATCATTTCCAGAGCAAAACTGGTAATCAATCCGGCTGCCAGAGTTGCGTTACGAACGGGGCGGAACGCAATCCGTTCCATTAACACAGCAGCAATAATCGCCATGAACACCGCAAATATTGCAACAACTGAAAAAGGGATCCCGGTCATTAACAAAAAAAACATCGAATAACCGGTGACGGCGATCATTTCACCATGGGCAAAGTTGACCAGGCCAATAACGGCGAACACCATGGCCAGGCCCAGGGCCAGAAGGGCGTACATACCGCCCACACTTAACCCGATCACAACGACTGAAATCAATTGATCCATATTCTTCCTAAGCCTCCATGCCTAAATACGCCGCAGCAACATCGTCCGACTCCCGCAGCTCCTTACTGGTCCCGGATAAAGATATCTCGCCGTTGGTGTAAACATACCCACGATCAGATACTTCCAACGAAAGTTCCGTGTTTTGCTCGACCAGGAGAATAGTAAGCCCCCTGCGTCGCAATTCAACGATCAGGTCGAAGATCTGGTCCACGATCTGCGGAGCCAGGCCGAGCGAAGGCTCGTCCAATAACAAAAGCTTTGGTGCCGAAGCCAGCGAACGAGCGATGGCAAGTTGTTGCTGTTCACCCCCCGAAAGAGACCCAGCCAGCTGCTGCAAACGATCTTTCAGAATGGGAAAAAGGTCAAATATCTCATCCTGTGTTTTTGCCACAGCCTTCCGGTCCCGACGGGAAGCAGCCCCAAGCCGGAGGTTTTCCTCAACAGTCAGTCCTGCGAAAACGCGACGGCCTTCTGGCGTCAGCGTCAAACCGAGTCGTACGAGTTGTTCAGTCGCCATGGAGGTGATGGGACGCCCATCGAAAACTATCCGGCCGGATGCCACCGGTTGAAGTCCCACGATGGCGCTCAAGGTAGTGCTCTTGCCAGCCCCGTTCGGTCCCAGCAAGGTAACAATCTCACCTTGAGACACCGTCAGGCTAACGTTGCGCACCGCCCGGATGGGTCCATAGCTTATTGATACATTTTCAAGAGTCAGCATGTTCTTTATATCACCTTATCCGAATTTATGTGTTGCTCTATCTGGCTTTGGGGATGTCAGAAAAGGCCGGACTGATCCACTCTTTCAAGACTTTCTTTCCGTTTTTAACCTCACAAATGGCAACATTGCGAATAATGCTGCGGCCGCCATTCAGATAGGTCAGTTTTCCAGAGGCACCTTGCACATTCTGCAACTTATCCAGAGCATCGCGGATGGCCTTGCCATTAGTCGAACCTGCCTTGAGAACAGCAGCTTCAATCAGTTTGACGGCATCGTAACCGAGAGCGGGCGGTGCAACTGTGTTTTCTTTGCCATAGCGCTTCTGGTAATTTTTATTAAAAGCCGCGTATGAACTGCCGGGAGTTGAATAAACCGCTGAAGTGAAGATCGTGCCTTCAGCCGCTGCGCCGAGTCCGATGCTGGACGGTTCATCTATGGCATCGGCACCGAAATTAACAGATTTAATCCCTGCACCGCGCAAGCTGGTGACCAGACCGGCGTAAAAAGGTCCAAAGGTCGCACTCATGACAATATCCGGCTGGGGCTTGATTTTCTTTATTTTCCCAACTTCAACGTTGAATTCCTGCTGAGCGAAGGTCCAGGCACCGGTTCCCACAATCTTACCACCCTTTTTTTCAAACGCTTCAGCGAAATAAGCAGGCAACAGATCCGTGTAAGGGTCGTCCTTGGCACGCAGGATATAGGCTGTTTTATAGCCCTTCTTAATCGCATATTCAGCCAGTGCGGCACCCTGACGATTGTCCAGCATTGTGTTGGTAAAACCGTAAGGACCGATCACCGTAGGTATGTCGGGACCGGAAGAGGTGACTGTCAGAACGGGAACATTTTTCTTTTTGGCAAAACTACCAACGACAGTTGTAGCCTGAGCACTACCGGATCCCAGAATCACATCAACGCCCTTGGCGAGGAGTTCCTTAGTACCGGCAACCGCTGGGCCGGGCTCGCCACGATAGTCCTTAATGGAAAGTTTGATCTTGGTTTTACCGCCGATACCGCCGGCTGCGTTAATTTCCTCAACGGCCATGCGGATGCCTTCCTCAGCCGGAACATCAAAGGGAGCGGAATAGGACACAAAATCCAGCACAGCACCGATATGCAGGGTATCGGCCGTGGCCTGACCGGACATTCCAAATCCGAAAACCGCCAGGGCAGCGCTTCCCAGAACCATCTTCATCCATTTCTTAAGCATCATAACTCTTCTCCAGTTTTATTGTTAACCATGTCAATTCAACACGGCTGATTTAAACGGCTGACTATTTGCCAGCTTTTCTCTTTCTCCCGATATAGGCCTCAATGACCTTCGGGTTTCGCTGAACTTGATCAGGAGACCCCTCGGCAATGACTTGCCCCTTGTTGAGGACCACCACTCGATCACACAATTGCATGATCATGCGCAGATCATGGTCGACCACTAGTTGACCAATACTGTGGTCATTACGAAGTTTTATCAATAATTCCATCAACTGGTCAGACTCCTGGCGGATCATCCCGGCTGCCGGTTCGTCCAACAGCAGATAGCCGGGGTCTATGGCTACCGCTCTGGCAATCTCCAAGGCTCGTTGTGGCCCATAGGGAAGGGTTCCGGCCAATCGGGTCGTATATTCCTCCAGACCAAATTCGGAAACCAGACTGCTGGCCTTTTCCATAGGTGACATTGAATCATCTGACTGCCCCATGGAAACTCCGGCCATGACGTTTTCTAAAACCGTCATGGTCGGAAAAACCTGGATACTCTGGAAGGTGCGTCCAATACCGCTCTGTGCAACTTGATGAGCCTGCCAGCTGGTTATCTCCACGTCATCTTTAATAATCTTCCCACTGGAAACGGGGAGTACACCTGAAATCGTATTGATCAAAGTCGTTTTACCGGAACCGTTCGGTCCGATCAAACCCAAAATCTCTCCCCGCTTCAGTTCCAGGCTGACGTTGTCCAAAGCCTGGAGTCCCCCGAAATTCTTGGAGACATTATTGATCGACAAATGGAAGCGGGAATTTTCGCTATTTCCGACCGGCCGGACGGTCGGTTTTTCCCGACTTAATTCAGGACTTCCGTTAGTAGAGAGCGGAACAGATTTCTTGCCTGACCGTCCCTGCCTCCAGTTATTGATTCTCTCATCAATCTCGTAAAAGGCGATCAATCCATCCGGCTTCCAGAACATAACGACCATAATGGCAACTCCTGTTCCCATCATTGTAAGGCCGTAAAAGGTGGGTGTTTGGTAGGAGCCGATCATAATACCTTCACCGAGCGTTCCCAAAACCTCAATCACCACAGTCATGAAAAGTGTCCCCAAGACAACACCGGACACGGTACTCATGCCACCCACGATCAACATGGCGATCAGGCTGAAGGTTAAACCGAGATAAAACTGCGCAGGACTGACAATCGTGAGAAAATGAACCAACAGCACACCGGCCACGCCCATGACCCCCGCGCTGAACACCCAGGCCAGCAATCGATAATTCGCGACATTGACGCCGATCGATTGGGCAGCTTCTTTGTCCTCCCTTGATGCCCTCAAAGCTAGGCCGGAAGCTGAGTCGCGAAAGAATCTCGCCAGCAGAAGCATAACGATCGCGAAGCCGAAGGCGGTCCAGAGGTCGCTGTATTCAGGGATGCCATATAAGGTCTTGAAGCCCGCTGTATAAGTTTCCCAGCCCATCAAGATGTTGTGAACAACTGCCAGGAAGCACATTGTGACGATTCCCGTAGCCGCGTCCCCCATGCGTGAAAAGGGAATACCGGTCAGGAGCGCAAAAACCATGACAACCGTCACAGTGATACACATAGCCGGCCAAAATCCCATTTCCATCTGCCCCAGCCAGGGCGGAAGGTTTGGCAGCATCATTTTCTTCATGGTCGGTTCTAAGGTCAACAAGGTCTGCAGATGAGCGGCAATGCCCATAAATGCGACATGACCAAAACTCGGGACGCCGGACGTTCCGATGAATATGTAAAACCCTAAAACAGCAACGAGATTGATGAAAAGCTGCGTGGTGATTGAGATAGCCGAATCAGTCAACATGAAATTAACCACCAAAGCAATCAACAATAATCCAAACGCCGGAAGTAACGCCCCTTTAAAAGAACTTCGAATACCAAACGGCCATTCGTTTAATAATTTTTTGAATATCGACCCCCCCGCCACGCTTCCCTTACTCATAGAAAATCCCTTTAAGACAACCTATTGAACATAGATGATGGTAAAACGACCTGACAACGATAATGTCGTATTGAATTATGGTGCTGGCAAGACGGCCTGACAGTTGAAATGCCTGCTTAGTGGCTGATCAATTATGGTGCGCAGTTGAACGGATACTATGGTTCGAAAGGAACTACCCCACCACGTGACTTTTGAACAAGCCTGGTCACTTTCGAAGTAATCTCTATGACAAGAAGACTTTCTGTCAAGAAGAATTACCGGAGTTGCTACTTAAGGACTCTAATTGTTGATATCTCGGCATCATACAAAGCTCCTTCAGACCCTAAAACCATGGATGTTATTTGATGACACCGAAAAGACATGAAAATAATTGAGCCCGTTTTAAATCAGAAAATTGGTAACTACTCAACACATTGCCTGAGCCGAGGGGATTATGATTCAAAACGATGGAAAAGCACGACGTTTTCACCAACGTGTTTCTGACGAAACACTTGGCTCCAGGGACGGATTCATGCGTGTTTTGAATCATGAATCCTTCGGCGAATCGTATGTTGAATAGCTACGAAATTTTATAAAAAACTATTGACATAGTGAACTAGTTAAATATATATTAGTGTCGCAGCCTTTAAAAATCATTGACTGCTCTCACAAGCTGCCAAAGGGGCAATAATTTTTTCAACCCATCTCCCACAATTAGATTCGGTATCACCATGGACTTACCGATAAGAGTCGAAACAGATAGCGGCATTCCAGTGTACATACAGCTTGCCGAACAGATTAAGATGTTGATTCACGAAGGGGTACTTAAGGTCGGCGACCTGATGCCGACGACTCGAGGCCTGGCCGTAAAATTGGGATTAAATGCCAACACTGTTGCCAGGGTTTATCGCGACCTTCAGACCGAAGGACAGTTGAAACTGCAGCGTGGCGTAGGAACCTTTGTCGCTCAGGAAGCTCGTCAGCCCATGGCAAAGGAACAATTTCGGATCCTGGAAGAAAAGGTTGCCGAGATTATCGAGATCAGTAAACAGTCGAATATCTCACCGGTGGAACTCGCACAATTCATTAAAACTCGATGGAAGGAGGAAGACCATGCTTAAGGGCAACTTAAATATTGTCTCCGGAATGATAAGTATTATCATCTTAGGATTGACAGGGTTTTTGTATTACATACTTCAATGGCAGATGGCCTTGGTCGTATTCTTGCTGGGGGTCATATTGACGCTCTCTCCGCGTATCGTGCTTGAATGGGAAAAGGGGGTGTTGCTGCGGTTGGGCAAGTTCAGTCGGGTATTGGATTCGGGCATCGTATGGGTAATACCCGGAATAGACGTGATCTCTGCCATGGTGGATATGCGAATCCGCACCACCTCATTCTCAGCCGAAAAAACGTTGACGAAGGATACGGTGCCGGTCGATGTGGATGCTGTCCTGTTCTGGGTCGTGACTGATGCCAAACGCTCTATTTTAGAAGTAGAGCTATATGAGCGGGCTATCAATTGGGCCGCCCAGACTACTCTCCGGGATATCATCGGCCGTTCGGAACTGGTTAAGATGATTTCGGATCGCGAAGCTTTAGATCAGGAACTGCTGAATACCATCGACGCCAAAACCACCGAGTGGGGAATCACGGTTCAATCGGTTGAGCTCCGCGATGTCAGAATCCCTTCTGCCCTGGAAGACTCAATGAGCCGCAAGGCACAGGCGGATCGAGAAAAGGAGGCGCGAATCATCCTTTCCCAGAGTGAGCTGGAGGTTGCCAGGCAGATGAAGATGGCCGCTTCAGTTTATGCAGAGGACGATATCTCCTTAAAACTGCGCACGATGAATATGACCTATGAATCGATCAGGGAGAAAGGGGCCTTGATGGTTATTCCGTCAAGCATGGCGGAATCTTTGAGCGGACAAACAATGGGGATTGCAGCAGCCGGTTTTCGTTATGGCCAACAGGACTCAGAAATGGATGGTAAGACATGATCGGATTTGTGCCTACCGCAAAGACACTGCACCGGCAAAAAATATGGTTCAGAGACGAGCCGGTCGAACGAACATCCATCATGCCGCTGTTTGATCAAGACAGTCAGGTTAAACAACTGATTATCATTTTGCCTGAGATTGATGACATCTATATCGTTCCCTGGAATCCAAGACTCGTAAAACTTGGATTTTTGGGAAGCAAGCAACTGCAGCTCGACCTGGCAGAACTTAAATCGTACAGCCGTTTCAATTCCTCCAGTTTCAGCTGTCTGTACCACTACGACCCCTGGTGGGTATTAGAAAGGCGTCGCTTCTGGAGATACCGTGATCTTGAGCAACTGAGGCTGACCAATTGTGCCAATAAATTTGAAGAGGGGGTTATGGCGGTTTGTTTCAGTCGTGATCTATCCGAATTGAGTAAATTTATGATCGAGCATGGGGCGCTTAACTTTTCCTACCGCTCTGCCAAATTAAAAGAGATGACCTGGCGATCTGGTCTATCCAGGTCGAAATCAGGAAGCAACCGGCGGAGGATAAACGATCGTATCACAAGTCAATGGTATCTTGACCCGGACTGGAATGACTGGGTCAAGTTGTAGATACTCTGGAAACTGGCCTTATCGTCAACGAACAGATAGGCCATCAGAGCAATGTCCGGTTGACGCTTCAGTCAGCCACTGATTTCAAGCCTGAACGGACCTCAAATATAGAATAGGTGCCCAGAGCCTTGGCGATGAGTGCTTCCCCGCAACTGACTTCCGACTCCAGCACAGCTATGCGCTTGCCTTTATGAACAATCTTTGTGGTGCAGGACATTTTACCGCTTGAGACCGCCTTGAAATAGTGGATTTTGATCTCAACCGTCGCGCACAATTGCTGCGGTTCCAGCCGGGTATAGAGAGCGCCACCCATACCAGTATCCACCATGGAATAGATCACGCCGCCATGGACAACACCATGGGGATTCATGAGTCGATCACACAGTTCGATGGTACAGCAGCTGGTGCCTGCGGTGGTTTCGGTAAATTCCAAACCAAGCAGATCCCCAAAAGGGTGACCTCCGGAATGTTTTGCCGGCATCTCTTTTGTCATCTTGTCTTTTTTGTGAGAGAAGGTTTCTTGGTAAGCCTAATGTTAAGTGAGGAATTAGTCAACAGAGCATTCAAGACAGTACGTGCACCAATCAGCCTGCAATCCGGATTTAATGGCTCGATTCTGAAACCGAACGGGTTGCAAAACCGTAAATTTCCGCCTCTCAGAAATCTGCAGCGGAATGGTTTGCGTTATCAATATCTCCTCTGTATGATGATAACGAAAGACAGTCGAAAGGAGACCGCTAGGCCCCGCCAGACCTGTCCCCCAAAGATTTTCGAGTTTAATCTGCAATCTTATTTTTGGTCATACATATCCGATTTTTTTTGTAAAATAATGGAGTAATTTATGAAAATTCTACGCGTCAACATGAGTCGACTTGAAATCACTACTGAAACAATTCCTGCCGGCCAGGAAATTATAGGTGGTAGAGGGCTGACCGCAAAAATACTCAACGATGAAGTATCACCTTCTGTTGATCCGTTATCAAAAGCAGCCAAGATGGTCATCGCCACAGGTCCACTGGCGGGAACAAACGCCTCTTCCCTGGGCAGACTCTCCATCGGGGCTAAAAGTCCGTTGACACACGGCATCAAGGAAGCCAATGTCGGTGGACCTGCCGGGCAAAAAATCGACCGACTTGGTATCCGGGCAATTATTATTGAGGATGAACCAAAAGATGGTGGTGTCTACACCCTGCTTCTCAGCCAGGATAAGATCGCCTTGGAAGATGCCGCAGAATATAAAGGCATGAAGACATACGATGTCGCTGCCCTGCTCCACAAAAAAATCGACCGCAAAGCCACGATTGTCAGTATCGGACTCGGAGGCGAAAGAAGATGGACCTCTGCAGCTATTGCATTTACCGACAAGGATGGACACTCGTCCCGACACGCCGCCCGGGGAGGACTGGGTTCTGTGATGGGTGCCAAAGGACTTAAAGCCATCGTAATCGATGATCGCGGCACATCACCTGTCGAACTCAAGGATAAAAAACTTTTCCGTAAGGCGCAGAAACAATTCACCGATCTGGCAAAAACCGATCATCAGATACAAGCCATGAGCACAATGGGTACGCCTGCGCAAATCGATACCAACCGGGCACTCGGATCCATGCCGGTCTATAACTATGGTAGTGAACCCCTTAGCATTAGTGGTATCAACGGTGAAGCAATCATGAAGCTGAACAAAGAAAGAGGCGGCACCATAGAACCCTGTATGCCGGGCTGTGTAGTGGGCTGCTCGATTGTCTACAAGGACGCACAAGGCAAACACATCACCTCCAGTTACGAATACGAAACCATCGCGCTGATGGGAACGAACCTGGGCATAATAGATCCGGATGTGATCGCCCATTTTGACCGTATCGTGGATGCAATCGGCCTCGACACCATTGAACTTGGCAGCGCCATGGGTGTTGCAGCCAGTGCCGGCAAGATGAAAATGGGAGACAGCGATGGGGCTTACAAGCTTCTGGAAGAGATAGAACAGGGAACCGATCTCGGTAATGCACTGGGAAACGGTGTGGTCGCAACCTGTAAATATCTGGGCATCGATCGGGTCCCGGCATATAAAGGGCAGTCTATGCCTGCTCACGATGGGCGGGCAACAAAGTCAACCGGGGTCACCTATGCCACCAGTCCGATGGGAGCAGACCACACTGCCGGAATCTCATATGAAGACCCACAGGCAAAAGAGGGACAAGTGGACCGCTCCTTGAAGATGCAGATTTTCTGCTCCATGGCCGACACGCTTGGACTATGTATTCTCTCTGCTCCAACCGACCCCACCCGCCTCTTTATCTATCTGAGAGGTCTGTTGAAAGGCCGCTACGGGACCGATATCAGTGCTAACGAATTGTTTGACCTCGGCAAGGAGACGTTGCGACAGGAGCTCAAATTCAACAAGGGTACCGATTTCGCCACTGCCAACCCGAATCCGGACTTCATGCGCACTGAGAAACTGGCTCCGATGTCAGCGGTTTTCGATGTGGAACAGGATGAAATCGATACGATCTGGGACCGGTTGGATGATCACAGACTGATCGATTCCTTTGTCGAATACCCTTATATCAGCCGCTACGGCAAACTAGACGCCCTGCCTGAAGAAGGCATGGATGAAGAGAATATTTTCACCCAACTGAAAGAAATGGCGGTAGAAGAAGACGCCCAGTGGCAGAACGGTAAATGCTCCGGTACGATGTATGGCGGGGACCCCAAGATTTTTGAGATGATCAGCCGGGCTTTTTCCCTCTATACCCACGTCAACGTGCTGCAGCGAGATCTGTGTCCCAGCCAGACCCGTTTCGAGTCGGAGATCATTGCCATGACGGTTGATTTCTTCAACGGCCAGGCTGTCAAGGAGCACCATCCGAAGGAGCGCGCCTGCGGCGTGATCGGGACGGGTGGAACAGACAGTATCATCAGCGCAGTCCTGGCCCATCGCAATAAGTATCGGGATGAGCGCGGGATTACAGAGCCGGAGATGATCATGGCCCATACGGCCCACACTGCCTTTCGCAAGGGGGCTGATTATTTTGGTGTCAAGCTGATCGAAGCCCCTGTGGACCCGGCCACCACACAGGTGGATCTCGATTTCGTCAAGAAACATATTAATAAAAACACTGTCTTACTGGTGGGATCGGCAGGGAACTATCCCTATGGCACCATCGACCCCATCAAAGAACTCTCAGAACTGGCTCTGAAGCATGACATCGGCATGCATGTCGACGGCTGTCTGGGCGGGTTCATTCTGCCTTACGGAGAGCAGCTTGGGTACGACATCCCGGTGTTCGACTTCCGTCTGCCAGGGGTGACATCCATCTCCGCGGATACCCACAAGTATGCTTATGGTCCCAAGGGAACGTCCGTGGTGTGTTATCGCGACAAGTCATTCCGCAAATACCAGTACACGACCAATCCAGAATGGGTCGGCGGAACCTATGTCTCCCCCGGAATTGGAGGCAGTCGCTCCGGCGGAATCATTGCTGCAACCTGGGCAGTGATGGTTACGCTTGGTAAAGAGGGCTACAAGGAAAGAGCACGCAAGATCTTCGAAACGGCCTATGCCATGCAGGAAATTGTCAAAAAACATCCGGAACTGCGCCTGATGGGAAGCCCCTCCTTCTGCTTTTCATTCACATCGGATGAGTTTGATATCTATCACCTCAACGATTATATGAAAGACCAGGGCTGGCGTTTTAACGGCCAGCAATATCCAAGTGCCATTCATATGTGTGTCACGGGTCCTCAGACCCAGAAGGGACTGGTGGAGGAGTTCGAAAAAGATCTCGCAAAAGCGGTGGTTTATGCGAAGAATCCGGCCCGTACCATTGCATCTAGTGGCGCTCTTTATGGTGGACAAGGTTCCAAGGCCCTGACCGATTTCAATGACATGGAGATGATTCGTACGCTCATGATTGAATTCATGGATGACTGCCTCGAACAGCCAGATGAATGGTCGCCCAGCCCTAAGAAAAAATTGACTGATGCTTAAATAGGATTGTCTGGAGAACCCATTGGGAATTATAAATTGTTAATTGGTAGTACTCAATTAATGTTATTAACTTCAGGATATCAGAGTGTCTGTTATGAAGACGTTTCAATTGCTTGGAGAGGTTTCTTAGATGATCTTGAAACATATCCGTAATTGAAAGGGATTTATAACAGACACGGGATTATAGGGTTAATGACATTGAGTACCTAATTTGAATTAAACACTGGGGATCCAAGGGAAAGCGCATATCTAAATAACTCAGAAATATTTTCAAATAACCAACCGGGGATCATATGTCAGCCGCACAGACACTGCAGAAATATGTCCTGGCCCTTGATCTGGGCAGTACCGGCCTCAAAGCAGCCATCGTGTCCGATATGGGTGATGTGGTTGCCCGGGCCTATGAACCCAACGAAACCATCATCCTGCCTGATGGGGGGGGTGAACAGGACGCCAGAGAGTGGTGGACGATGACACTGAAGGCATCCAAAAAGGTCATCGCCGACTCTGATGTCAAACCTGAACATATTGTCGGCATCTGCTGCGATTCACAATACTCGCTGATCGTTCCGGTCAATGAGCATGCCGAACCGCTGATGAATGCAATCTCCTGGCGCGATATGCGAGGTGGCAAGCATAATCGGAAGATGATGAAAGGGTTTCCCAGGGTTCAGGGAATGAGTGTCCGGAAACTGATCAAATTTATTCGCTTCACCGGTGTAGCCCCCACCAATGTCGGAGCCGATTCACTGGCCCATATGCTGGTGATTAAAAACGAGCTCCCGGAAATCTATCAAAAGACCTGCAAATTTCTGGAACCGATGGATTATCTGACCTCGCGGTTCACAGGTAGAATCAGTGCATCCCAGCACACAACAACCATGATGATGCTGACGTCCAACCGCCGCTGGGGTGAGAGGAAATATTGCGACCCGCTACTTCAACTTTCCGGCCTGGATCCTGACAAAATGCCCGAACTGCTGCCTAGCGATGGGATTGTCGGTCATCTCGATTCGTCTGTTGCCAGGGAGCTGGGGCTTTCTTCGGAGACCCAGGTTATTAGTGGCATGTTGGACAACCAGGCCGCCATTGCCGGGGCCGGCATCATTGGCTTCAAGCAGGGACTACAGCTCGTGAGCACCACTCTGAGCATCAACGGCTATATCGATTCCAAGAAAACAGACATCCTCAATTCTATCGCCTCCATGCCAGCCTGTATGGAAGACAAGTACATGCTTCTCTGCGAACAGGGGTTGGGGGGGAAATGCCTGGAGTTTTTCCTGAAAAATATTGTCTGCCACGACGACAACTTAAAACTTGGCGAGATGCCGGAAGATTCCTTCGAGCGGCTCAACGACATGGCTGCAGAGGCTCCTCCCGGCAGTGGGAATGTACTGTTTCTACCCTGGTTGGGAGGTTCATTTGCGCCGTCTGAAAATAAGAACGCCCGGGGCGGTTTTTTCAATCTGTCTCTGGATAGCAACCGTTGCCATCTCACCCGGTCGGTGATGGAGGGCGTTGCCTTTAACAGCCGTGCCGCACTGGGAACGGTAGAAAAATTCATGGGCACTGAATTCACAAGCCTTCGCTTTGCAGGAGGCGGGGCCCTGTCCGATATCTGGGCCCAGATTTACGCGGATATACTGCAGATCCCCATTCAACAGATGGCGGATCCGGTACAGGTCACCTGTCGCGGTGCCGGGTTGATCGGACTCGTGCGCTTAGGCCACTTGCCACTGGAGGAGATTCCCAAACGGGTTAAAATAAAACAAACCTTTAATCCTATTGAAGCCAACCTTCCCGTATATGATAAACTCTTTCAACAATTCAAAGCTGTCTTTAAAAATAATCAAGCCGTGTTTAATTCCCTGAATGGATAGCAGGTAACACTATACAGTTGACAATCAATGTCAACATTCCGACCCCCTGCGAAGGGGGTTCTAGAGTGCCCTGACTTCTAATTCGTTTCTAAAAAAATTCACCGATCCATTGAGCCCGAGCAAAAATGAGGGTCAATATTGTTCAGGTTTTAAACAAAACCGGGATAAGATGAGCATCAATAAGATCTAATCTAAACACCGACACCGTGAGGAAATAATATGTCAAATGGTAAAATTAAGGCGGTCACTTTTGACCTCTGGGATACGGTCTTCATCGATGAGTCCGATGAACCAAAACGCAAGGAGCAAAATCTGGCGTCAAAAGCCGTCGAGCGGCGTAATCTGGTCGAAGCATTTATCAACAAACATCAACCCGTTTCCAGGCAAATGGTCGATCTGGCCTGCAAAACCACTGATGCTGCTTTCCGTCATGTATGGTACGGCCAGAATGTAACCTGGACAGTGCCTGAGCGCTTATCCGTTTTATTCAAGGGGCTGGATGTGGAACTCCCGCCAGCAGAAATGGATGAATTGGTGCGACTGCATGAAGAGATGGAGCTCGCAGTTTCACCCAATATTGCAGCGAACATCGATACAGCCATAGCCGGTCTCAGTCAAAAATACAAACTGGGTGTCATTTCCGATACGATATTTTCCCCGGGACGGGTGTTGAAAGAGATTCTCGCCTCATACGACCTCTTAAAATACTTCGACTTTTTTGTCTTCTCTGATGAAATCGGATGCGCCAAACCCAATCCATTGATATTCCAAAATGCCGCGCAGGGCCTGGGTGTCGAACTCGATGAGATCGTGCATATTGGTGATCGCAAAGAAAAGGATATTGACGGCCCCCATGCGGTGGGTGCAAAAGGCATTTTCACTACAGTCGTGAAGGACCGGGGCGTAGAAAACTGTGAAGCGGATGCGGTCTGTGATAACTACCTGAATCTGGTCGACATTGTCGATAGCCTGAATAACTGATCAACAGGAGCAAAATAATGTCAGAACTAAATCGGTACCTCATCATCGACGGTTACAACAAAGAGAGCCGTGACAACTTAGGCAAGGCGGGAATGCAAACCGCCTGGAATCTGTACGCAAATCTTTTGAAACAGCATGCCCCCGACGCAGAATACGATGTTCTGCTCCCCAGCGACCCGGGCATCTCCATGCCCACTAATGAAGAGCTAACCGCATTCGCCGGAATTCTCTGGACCGGCTGCAACCTCTGCATCATGGATACGGACAACCCAAGTGTAGCCAGCCAGATTGACCTGGCTGAGCGGGTTTACGAGGTCGGAATTCCCAGTTTTGGAAGCTGCTGGGGTCTGCAGATCTCTGCCGTGGCTGCCGGCGGTAAGGTGATCGTTAACCCGAAGGGCAGGGAGATGGGCATCGGCCGCAAAATCATCCTGACGCCGGAAGGGATGAGACATCCTATGTATGATGGTAAAGCGCCTGTTTTCGACGCCTATATCAGCCACGATGACATGGTCAGTGAACTGCCCCCCGGAGCAGAAATTTTAGCTGGAAACGACTTCACCCATATCCAGGCGCTTTCGGTGACTCACAAAAAAGGAACCTTCTGGTCAACTCAGTACCATCCGGAGTACAATCTGAACGAAATGGCCAGCCTGATTGTCGCCCGTGAAGAGAAACTGACAAACCTCGGTTTTTACAAAGGGCATGAGGATCTACAGCTGATGGTAGACCGCATGAGACTGCTGCACGAACAACAGGACCGCAAGGATCTGCGTTGGCAACTGGCTATCGACGACGACGTGCTCGACGATGCAGTGCGACAATGTGAATTCGGCAACTGGGTTGAGAAGCTTGTCAAACCCAGCCTGGAAAAACGCTCATAAATCCCTATGCGCTTCTATCTGATCGGCTGCAAGGTGTTTTTCAGAGAGATCTGCTACAGTGTGGCGCAATCGCCACACACTGTGGATATCCATTTTCTGCCGCAGGGCCTGCACAACTATGGTCGCAAAGGGATGCAGGAAGCCATCGGCCTGGCCCTGGCGGACGTCGAAGAAAAACATTTTGACGCAATTCTGCTGGGTTATGGCCTCTGCAACAACGGTGTGACCGAACTGCGGGCCGGCAGCATTCCCCTGGTCGTTCCCCGTGCCCACGACTGCATCACTCTCTTCATGGGCAGTAAAGAAAAATACCTGGACCATTTTCAGAACAATACCGGCACTTACTACCTTTCTTCCGGCTGGTTGGAGCGCACCCACGACAAGGCTGACATCAAAAAACTGGGCCTGCAGACCAAAGACCCCATGGGGGGCAGCTATGAAGAGCTGGTGGTAAAATATGGCGAGAAAAATGCCCGCATGATTATTGAAACCCTGGGCTCGACCACCCACTATAAGCAGATCAGCTACCTTGAGATGGGAATCGAACCTGATGACCAATTCGAAAATCTGGCTCGAGCAGATGCGACAAAGCATAACTGGAAATTCGAAAAACTCCCGGGAGATATGAAGCTCTTTCACGAGCTGGTCAGAGGCGACTGGAACGAGGAAGATTTCCTGATTGTCCCCCCTGGCCAGAAAATTGTCGCTTCATTCGATTCCGACCGTATCATTAAAGCTGAGCCGTAAGGGATCGTTCATGAATAAAATCAAGTCTGGTAATCCATTGAAGCGAAGAGGATTTTTGCTCGGATCTTTAGGCCTGGCAGGAGCAGCCCTTCTTCCAGGCTGTAGCGGAGTATCAAAAAACATGTCGACCATTCAAGCATCTCCCAACTATAAAAAAGGCAAGTTTAAAAACCCGGTTCCAACGGTGGTGATGAAAGAGGGCACAACCTGGGACACCATGAAACGTTGGTTCTCAGACAGCGACACCCGGGAACCCTCGGGAGAATTTGATTTTTCGGTCAACTCTTTCAGCCCATCCCCGATCTCCGAGAACGGACTGGGAATTATATGGGTTGGCCATTCAACCCTGCTCATAGAGATCGATGGCAAACGTTTTTTGACAGATCCCATGTGGAGCAAGAGGGCATCACCCGTCGGATTCGCGGGACCGGCTCGATTTTTTCCACCACCGCTTACCCTGGAACAACTGCCGAAGCTTGACGGCGTTATCATTTCCCACGACCACCTGGACCACCTGGACAGTGCAACGGTTCAAAAACTGGCCTCGACAGATGTAATGTTTTACACCCCCCTGGGAGTGGGTCGGCATTTGACGTCCTGGGGAATATCAGAGACCCGGATAAAAGAACTCGATTGGTGGGATCAAATATCAGTCGGCAACGACCATGAACTGATCGCTGCTCCGGCTCGGCATTTTTCAGGTCGAGGATTGTTTGACAGAAACGAAACCCAGTGGTGCTCATGGGTCATCAAGGGTAAATCACACAGGGTCTTCTTTGGCGGAGACAGCGGACTATTCCCTGGCTTTAAAACAATCGGCGACAAGTACGGACCCTTTGATATCACTTTTCTGGAAATCGGGGCGCACGATGCCAATTGGCCGGATATTCACCTCGGACCCCATCATGCGATTGAAGCTCATCTGGACCTGAGAGGAAAAGTACTGTTGCCCATTCATTGGGGGCTATTCAATCTCGCCTTTCATGCTTGGGACGAACCGGTAGAGACACTGCTGAAAGTGGCCAGGGAAAGAAAAGTCAGTCTCTCACTACCCGTACCAGGCAGATATATCAATGCGCCCGAACTCGGGACAATCTCGCACTGGTGGAGATCGATCTCAAAATCATGACATAACCCGCAATCCATCCTGAATCACCAACCATCTTAAGTGCCATAACAGTGTAACCAATTACTCCACGCTGACCCACAAACCTTCTGCAAATCACACAAATCCCTGCCAGATCCCTTGATTAAACCTGTCAACCATCTTTTTAGATCTTAAAGAGAAAATTTATTGACAATGTTCACCTTCTTGGTTACCATTATAATCTAAACTCTTGTTTTAGAGCTACTTTTTAATTTTGTTAAGTTACTGACTTTGCCGGGAACTTAAATTAATCGATACATTCAGGAGAAAGTGATGGCGGATTATCAGATTGATCAAACCTTGGATTGCTCGGGATTGCTTTGTCCGATGCCAATTGTGAAAACCAGCAAAACGATCAAGGGCATGCAGATCGGAGAGGTTTTGCAAATGACCTCCACCGATGCCGGATCCATGCCGGATATTAAGGCCTGGGCCAGACAGACAGGTCATGAACTTTTATCAGCAGTTGATGAAGGTGGAACATATCAATTTGTTGTTAAAAAAGCGCGTTAGTCCTCATATTTTGGAGAAAAATCATGTCAGAAGAAAATGTTATCAAAACAAAGCGTCTCGCACTCATTTCGTCTCGAGGAACCCTTGATTGGGCTTACCCTCCTTTTATTCTGGGCAGCGCTGCCGCAGCGATGGGGTGGGAAGTCGGTATCTTTTTTACTTTTTACGGCCTTCCGCTTTTGAAAAAGGATTTAACAGCCTCAGTATCACCGGCCGGAAATCCGGCCATGCCAATGAAAATGCCGTTTGGAACGACCGGATTTCAGAACATTGATTGGAAAATTCCCAATTTCATCACGAATAATCTCCCCGGTTTTGATTCGGTAGCAACCAGCCTCATGAAGAAGACATTTGAGAAAAAAGGAGTCGCCTCGGTTGGAGAGCTAAGGGAAACATGCGTCGACCTGGATGTTCGATTGATCGCCTGCCAGATGACCATGGACGTTTTCGGGTTTGAAAAGGAGGAGTTTATAGATGGGTGTGAAATAGCGGGTGCAGCAGCCTTTCTGGAATATGCATCTGAATCTGATGTGAACCTGATGGTTTAAGCAGGAGTTCAGTTTGTTGTGTATTTGAACTGGCGGTTAAACGATGTTTGATACTTGCCAATTTTTCGTACAGGAAATGTGACAATGAAAATCGGAATTCTTTTGAAGGAAGGTCCTTATAATCATCAGGCAGCAGACTCTGCCTACCAATTTGCCAAAGCCGCCATTAAGCGTGGCCATGAAGTGGAATCTGTTTTTTTGTATAATGATGGGGTCATTAACGCATCCAAGCTGGCGGATCCGCCTCAAGATGATCGGGATATATATCAGCGCTGGTCCGAATTGGGAGCGGAAGGGGTGACCATTCTTGTTTGTATCGCTGCCGCAAAAAGAAGGGGTATCAGCGAAGAGGTCCTGATTGAAAATGCATCCATCACAGGACTGGGTGTTTTGACGGATATTGCCATTCGGGCTGATCGATTATTGACCTTTGGAGATTAGGAGGGAATGTGAGAGAAGAGGATGGCCAGGTAATCAAAAATTTCATGTATGTAATGCGCAGGGCGCCCCATGGAACGATTTATACCTATGAGGGATTAGAGATGGTTCTAATCACCGCCGCATATGAACAGGACATCAGTATCGCTTTTATTGATGATGGGGTTTATTCACTCATCAAAGATCAAGACACTGAAGATTTACAGATTAAAGGTTTTGTCAAAACTTTTAAAGCACTTGAAGACTATGAAGTGGAAAAGCTCTATGTGGATCATCATTCCCTGACAGAGAGAGGATTAAAGACAAGCGATCTGATAGTAGATGTCGAAGTACTGGGATCAACTGAAATCGGCAAAATCATGGAAGAACAGGATGTCATCATTCACTGTTGAGTTTAACTTTTTTCAATAAGGCTCTTAAATGCTCCATACAATCAATCAGTCTCCTTTCCGGGGAAATAACCTGACAAGCTGCATTCGTTTTGCCCAACCGGATGATCCCATTCTTTTCATGGAGGATGGGGTTTATGCCGCACAAAACGGGAACAAATTCAGTGAATTGATTTCAAAACTGGCAAAAACCAATCCCTTGTTCACCTTAACTCCGGATGTGAAAGCCAGGGGTATTCAAAAGGTGCATGCCGATGTAAAGCAAATGGATTATGATGGTTTTGTCAAATTGGTTGAAGAACATCAGGTCAACAGCTGGCTCTAAAGTCCCGGGTTTTCCAAAAAATGGAATCATTTTCCATCCCCTCAACAATACTGCCACTTACCCCACTAAATTGAATAGTCGGGGTCAAGTGTTTCTTCTCCTCTCTTGACATCAAAAGATAATCTTCTTATCATCTCCACTCAACTGGTTAAATTTTCTCTTTAAGTCATTGTTCATCCGGAGACACTCATGGAATCTGTATTACAAGGGGGAATCTCAGTAATCAACTGGTTGCAGCAAGCAAGTCCGTTGTTAGACATGCCGTTTAAGATCTTAACCTATACCGGCGATCAGATGTTTTACATCCTGTTTTTTCCTCTGTTGATCTGGAGCGTCCATCACAGGATTGGAATTCGCTTAACCATCTTTTTTTTGATCAGCGCTTACTTTAATTCCCTTGCAAAATTGATCGTAAATCAGCCTCGACCCGTTGATTTTGATTCAACAGTGACAACCCTGGTCAAAGAATCAGGAGGCGGACTCCCCAGCGGTCATACCCAAAATGCCGTCGTGGTTTGGGGATACCTGTTCAAATACTTCCAGCAGAGATGGGTAAGGATCCTTGCCCTGCTGATGATTCTGTTGGTACCCCTGTCCAGAATTTATCTGGGAGTTCATTTTCCGACAGATGTCCTGGGCGGTTACCTGATAGGCGCAGTTGTTTTGATTCTGATCTTTCGCTTTGAAGACCAATTCATCAATTGGTTAAAGGCACAACCACTATGGGTCCAGTTGCTGCCGGCCGTGTGCCTTCCCGTCATGGCTGCTTTTCTCATACCCACGGTAACGTCAACCGGGATGACCATCTGTGGTGTTCTTTTTGGCGGGGGAATTGGGATTTGTCTGGAAAGGCGCTATATCTGTTTTGAAGTGCCTGATATCCACTGGAAGAAAATAGTCTGCTATTTGTTCGGAGTTTCAATTCTAATGGTCATCTATCTGGGCTCCAAGAAGGTTGTCTCTGACTTGGAACCGGAACCCCTGTTTCGCTTTATACGTTATGCCGTGATTGGGATTTACATTGTCTTTATCGCACCCTGGCTGTTTAAAATATTGAGGCTGTCAAAAAACTGATGTCCCTGCCCTCTGATATTATTCATTCACCGTCGGCAGAAACTTCTTAAACGAAAAGATAGCTAAAAATCCAGCCACGTACATCTGGAGACCGAAAACACCGGAAACGACGAACATTGAGCTGTAAAAATCTCCCATCTGATCCTGGATGAGAATGGCCAGGGTCATGGCCAGGGCGGAATTTCGCAGCCCGGTTTCCAGAGAAATGGCCCGGGTCTGATAGTTATTGATTCCAGACAGCCTTGGTATGACACCACCCAGAACCATTCCCAGTAGTATCAGCAGAAAGACCATCAGGTAAAACGCCAGTCCATATCTTTCGACATCGGCGAATTTATCAAGGTTGCTCAACACACCGGCGATCATAATAAAAAGAACCGCCACGATGCCAAGGGCTGAAAATATCGGGGTGGCCTTCTCCGCAAAATGTTGCCATTTCCCCCGGATAGCCATGCCGATGGCCAAAGGCAGAATGACCAGGACAGCGATGGTCTGGATCACCATTACCAGAGGCAGCGAGACTTCAGGGATATTCTGGCAGTACAGGGCCAGCAGAAATGGTGTAAAAAAGAGCGATAGCACAGTGGAAAAAGAGGTCAGGGAAATGGACAGTGCCAGATCCCCCTTGGCGAAATGGGTCATCAAATTTGACGTCACTCCACCCGGGCTGACTGCGATCAAGATGAAACCGATGTAAATATAAGGGTAATCCAGGCGAAATCCAGCGGCAGATGCGATCAGAAAGGCCAGCAGGGGCATGATTCCAAATTGCAGGAGTTCTCCCAGAAATATGCCTGCCGGCTTCTTGAAGACAATTGCAAAATCCTCCAGGGTCAACGTCATGCCCATGCCGACCATAATGAGAAAAAGCATCAGAATAATACTGATTTTGAAAATACGGTCAAAGACCGGCTGAAAGGGAATGTCGGTCAACCTGGCGAACGTATACGTTTCCCCTTCCACACGACCTTGCAGCAGTTCAGCCTTGAAGACCAGCTTGTTCTCCGACTTTTTTTCCAGATCGACATAAAAAGGACCTTGCTCGACCGGAATGGAAAGGAGGTAGACCTCTCCTGAAAGTTTCCTCAAAAGATAGACGGTTTTATCGCCCGCACCCGACCGGTTTTGTGGTTTCATGATCCGCAGATTCCCTTCGAACTCAACAGATTCAGCTCCGGACCAATTCAGATCACGGGATTTCCTGTTCAGCTGCTCGAACAGGGAAGTGTTCTCCGCTTGGGCAATTTTCAACAAATTCCGATACAGGGTCTCACCCCTTTTATCTCCGGCTTGAAGCGCATGAAACGGAACAGCAAACAGGACCACCAGTGAGAGCAGTACCATCTTTAGCGTCATATCTATTTTTATCACGAGACAGGTCTCCGTTTAATTTTTAATGGCTTTTCTTTGTTTGTAAGGAATGGAAAAGTGGCAAAGGGTCCCGCCGACGTTCTTATTGTTCTCCAGCCAGATTTTGCCACCATGTGCCGTTATTATCTCTCGGCAGATTGGCAGCCCCAGTCCGGTTCCTTCACCTTTCCTGGTTTTCCGACTCTGTTTGAACTTCTCAAAGACAGAGGATATCTGATCCGGCGGAATCCCAATTCCTTCATCGGCAACAGTCACCTTTAGAGCAGCCATTTTATTGTCATACTCGCGACGTCCAAGCATGATATCGGATTCTTCAAAAGAAACCGCAATTTTTTTAGACTCCGGAGTAAACTTAATCGCATTGGACAGCAGGTTGCGAACCAGCTGTCCGATCCTGAAACTGTCGCATTCGACTTGCGTGATAAAATCCGGCCTGGCGACCTCTAATCTCAAGTTTTTTTCCAGCGCTGTCGCCTCCAGCTCAAAAACCGCGTCCTCAACGATAGCCGACATATTTGCCTCCTTCATCTCAAACCGCATCTGCCCAGACTCAAGTTTCGACATATCCAGCAGTTCATTCAGCAGAAGATTGAGACGATCTGATGAGTTGAAGATGCGATTGAAATATTCGGCCAGACCTTCCATTTCTCTCAAAAGGATTTTCTCGAGCTGGCTCAATTCGCCACTTAGTTGTTCAATTGCCTCGCTATCTGCCGTAGATAATCGCTCAAGCAGGTGGTTGCAAGTGGAGAAGGCCTTCATTACCTGAATGCGGTCCAGCTTTTTCAGGCCCAGTTTTGAATAGCTCAGAGGCGCACTGATCGGTGTCCGAATTTCATGGGCGATAAAACCGACCCATTCGGAGATCGCACTATTTGTCTTTTCAGCAATATCTTTGGCATTTTTGAATTTTTCTTTTTCGAGGCGATCTGATATATCGACAATCAGCCCTTGAACTCCCACAATTCGCTGTTGATTATAAACTGCGGTGACGTTTGCTTCAATCGGGAGATTTTGCCCTTGCTTGGTCAGCGCTGTTAAGCTCGTCCAACCGGAATCTTCTCCATTCAGTGCATTAACAATCGTATCCATCGCCTTTTGACGATCTTCCGGGATCACAATCGTCAGGGACTCCCTCTCCAGTTGATAGCCGATATATGCGCTACTAAATCCAAATATATCGATCGCTTTCCGATTGAGAAATTGCAGCGTTAAGTCGCTATCAATCAGGAAATGGCCCAGAGGTAACATGTGAACCAGATCCCTCGATTTCATTTCAGAGGCTTTCAGCGCTTCTTCACTTTTCTGGAGATTCTGTTCTGCTCTCTGTTTTGCGTAAATTTCATTGGTCAAGGTCAGGTTCGCATCCTGTAGTTCGGTGTTCTTTCCTTCTAATAATTCCAAGGCCATTTTCTTCTGGATCAGGGAAGCCTCCAGACCTCGGACAACCATGACGATTGAAATTGTTGCGATAATATTCAGTAAGAGAAAGTTAAGTCCAATGACGATCCAGCTTTCCAAAGGATTCATAGCGCTGGCCGACCATTTATCAAAATGGGTCGTAAAGAGCCAGCCAAAAAATATCAGTGTCAGCGAATTAATCACCAGCGAAGCGATAGCATAGCGAAATTCCAACAACAACCCGGTAATGACTGGAAAAAAGAAAAGCCAGACGGGGCCCGCACCAAAAGGGCCGATAACAGCCAACAGCAGAGTGCCGAGTATGTAGCTCAGTAAAATGACACTCAGTACGCGGACGATGAAAGGCCACGACCGTCGCAGAAAAAGAACCACGACAAACACATACATACTAGCATCAATACCCACCACTACCCAGAGCTGCTCCTTGATAGCAAGAATAATACTGGGCACCAGGACCAAGAGTCCAAAACCGATGGCAACGAGCAGAAACGAATAGATGATTCGCTCTTGCCAGAAGCGCAACTCGTCAATGGACTCACTATCGGACGGACAAGTCAGTTGATATAACCATTTTGATATTCTTGAACTGATAGACATTTTTTTATTTCAATAGCATCGATTTCCGGTTTTCAGAATCCACCCGCTGATCATACCATTTTTCGCAACCAACTTAATCTGGTTTCAGCAATGTCCGGTTAGGTTTTTGCAAAAACGAAAGCTGAATGATAAAACTCGTCTCTGCGAATATGGATTTAAAGATTTGCTAAGTTTGCTTCACGAAAAACCGCCAAACTCGCCTGCCTCGCTCAAACATGGCTTATTTTCGCTACGCTAAGGGATCGTTAAAAAATCTAGTAAATCCTTATAAGCTCGATCCAGGTTTTTTCATTCAGCTTTCTGCAAAAACCTAACCGGACATTGCTGATCTGGTTTAGCATTATTGCCAACCTTGCATTGTAAAGATTGTCGGTGTCCGGGGGATTCTGGAATAAAATGTAAGAAACATTTTCACTCCCACAATCTTTAATCTTTACAGTAATCAGGATATTACAATAATCAGGATATTTATTCTACTCCCATCTCTACTTTGACCTGTTTCTCCTGATATATCAACAATTAAAGTCGGGTAGGCCAATTTCAGTTTACCTGACCTGAAACCAAAAACCTACCGGAGGAAAAGCCATCTATTTCGGTAGCTATTTAATTGGTTTTGCATAGATCTGCCCCACTCCTGATGCTGGTCAAGGCTCACTTAGGGATCTTCTGCTTACCAGATTTGAAAGAGAAAGGTGTCAAAGGGAAATTGAAGTAGTGGTCTGGCAGACTTGTTCTCTTGATTCAGAAACCAACGAAGCCTGCAGGTTTTTGAATCAAGAGTTCAATTGAAAAAACGGGCGCTGGAAGTCTATTATTTTGAGAAAGTAAAATCGGGCAGTTGTATAATCTCACCTCCCTTTAGCGCAGATTCGTGAGCCAGGATTCCCACACAGGTCATGTTGGCAGACTGGCTGGCATTGGGGTAAGGGTCGCGGTTATTGTTCAAAGCTGAAACAAATTCATGCACAAGATGGGGATGGGAACCACCATGACCTCCACCCTGAATAAAAGACAAGTGCTGGCTGTCTTCTGCATCATACACCCCACCCATTGTAAAAGACTGGATCTCTGCCGGTAAAAGACGGGCATAATCCGGCACTTCTACCAGTTCCGGAATGTCAGGCTCCGGTTTTTTGGCTGTATGGATCACCGATTTTTCACCTTCTATCAAAGGCCATTCAAAGGATTTCCTGGAACCGTAAACATCGATACTTTCGCGATACTGTCGGGCAGTGTCAAACAGTGAGCGAATTATCCTGGCACTGACATCAGAATTCCGGAACTTGAGATGGGCAGTCTCCACCGCAAAAGGGGAATTATATTTGGGAATCAGATCCTCGCGAATGGATCCTGAGCCAAAACAGGAGACATATTCGGCTTCATCTCTGGTCAATGCCAGGCAGGGGCCGACACAGTGGGTGGCGTAGTGCATCGGCGGCAGACCAGGCCAGTAATTCGGCCATCCGTCCATATCCTGCTGGTGGCTGGCCTGGATAAACTGGAGTTTGCCGATTTCGCCTTTGTCGTACATCTCTTTGACAAATAGAAACTCACGGCTATAGACAACCGTTTCCGCCATCATATATCTCAGACCGGTTTCCTGCACCAGTTCTACTATTTGCCTGCAGTCATCAATACTTGTGGCCATCGGCACGGTACACATCACATGTTTCCCTGCTTTCAGGGCTGCGATCGACTGAGGACCGTGATCGGGAATGGGACTGTTGATATGCACAAAATCAACTTCCGGATCCTTCAGGACGTCCTCAAAACTTGAGTAGCGTTTGTCCACCCCAAAAGCGTCCCCGATTTCATCCAGTTTACTTTGAGTCCGCTGACAGATGGCATACATGTTAACATCGGGATGCTTCTGATAGATGGGTATGAATTCCGCTCCAAAACCCAGACCGATTATAGCCACATTTGCTTTTTTCTCACTCATTTCCCCCCTCACTTAATAAGGTTTTTCTCTGTCTTTTTTTCGAAAAAATGAAGCTTATCCTGAATAAAACTGAAATGAATTTTATCGTGAACTGCTGGTTCAAACGCCGAATCCACAGACGCCTTGAAAAGGAATTGATCAACGCGAAACGACACCAGATTTTCCATTCCCATTTGTTCTACCACATAAACCTTTGCCACACCGGAGTTATCGGTAGCGTCCGGTGTAACCACAACATCCTCGGGACGAATCCCGACAATTACGTCTCCTGTCACACCGTCCAGTTTGGCAAGCAGGCTTTCTTCCAGTTGAATTCGTTCTTCACTTCCTTTGATCAGCAGACCACCGCCTTCAATAATCCCATCAAACAGGTTGATCTTGGGAGATCCAACAAACCTGGCCACATATACACTGGTGGGGTGATTGTATACCTCGAACGGCGTGTCGCTCTGCAGGAGTCTGCCTTCCTTGATCACACCAATTCTATCCGCCATACTCATAGCTTCGACCTGATCATGTGTCACAAACAAAAGTGTGGCGCCCAGTTCCTTCTGCAGGCGTTTAAGCTCTACCCGCAATGATTCTCTTAATTTAGCGTCAAGGCTGGAAAGTGGTTCATCCATTAAAAAGGCTTTTGGCTGCCTGACAATCGCACGGCCAATGGAAACACGCTGCATTTCCCCACCGCTGAGCTTGTCTGTTTTCCGCTCCAGCAGCGGACCGATTTTCAACGTTTCTGCAGCATAATTAACCCGCTGCTCTATTTCCGCTTTGGACAGTTTCCGGATTTTCGACTTCAAAGGAAACTCCAGGTTCTGACGCACCGTATAGTGCGGATAGAGCGAATATTGCTGAAACACCATCGCTGTATCGCGATTTGCCGGCGCCCAATCGGAGACCTCGGTCTCATCTATAAAAATCTTCCCGTCATGTTTCCGGTCCAGGCCGGATAAGCATCTGAGCGATGTTGTTTTTCCCGCTCCGGTGGGTCCAAGCAGAATATAAAACTCACCGTCTTTGATGCTCAGATTCAGGTTGTCGACGGCAACCAGTCCGTCAAATTCCTTGGTTACATTTTCGAATCTAATGGACGCCACTTAACCCTCCTCTCTGATATTTAATGATTGTCCGTCAGCCTTATCAAAGAAATGCAGCTTCCTCTCGTCCAGCCCGACCCAAATCTCCTCCCCCGGTTTTTCGATAAACCGGGTTCTTGTTCGACCTCGCATAATGTCATCCCCGATTTTGAAATCGACAATGTCAAATGGTCCCAGGGGCTCGATCACATCAACCGTGGCCTTAACACGACCGTTCACCGGTTCCCGATCAATCAGAACAGCTTCAGGCCTCAAACCCAGTGCCAGGGATTTCCCCGCCCCCCCCTTTTTTTCAACCTGTTCAAAGATGCTTTTGGGCAGGCAGATAGCGTCCGAGCTGTCCTGCCCAAAATTCAGCAATGTGTTCTTTTCATCTTGTGTACAGTGGCAGTCCAACATATTCATGACCGGGCTGCCGATAAACTGAGCCACAAAGATATTGGCTGGATTATCGTATACCTCTTTGGGTTTTCCCGTCTGCTGCAGAATACCATCATCCATAATCGCGATCCTGTCGCCCATGGACATCGCTTCGATCTGGTCATGGGTCACATAAACTGTCGTGGAACCCGTCTCGATATGCAGATGTTTGAGTTCCGTTCTCAGTTCTTCCCTGAGTTTAGCATCCAAAGTCCCCATGGGTTCATCCATCAACAGGGCCTTTGGTTTTCTGACCAGAGCCCTGGCCATTGAGATCCGCTGCAGATCCCCGCCACTCATAGCGGACGGCATGCTCTTCAGTAGATGCTCAATGTGAAGGACCTTGGCAACTTCATGCACCCGTTTTTCAATCTGGGTTTTATTCGTTCCAGCAGCTTTCAGAGGGAACGCGATATTATTAAAAGCCGACAGGTGGGGGTAGAGGGCAAACAATTGGAATACAAAAGCGATATCGCGATCCCGAGCAGGCAGATTTTGAACCGGTTTGTCATCAATCATGACGTCACCACTGTCGATCTCTTCAAGACCTGCAATGGCTCTTAATGTTGTCGTTTTACCACAACCGGAGGCTCCCAGCAAAACAATAAACTCTCTGTCTAAAACTTCCAGGTTGAAATTCTTAATCACCTCAACCTGGCCAAACCGTTTTACAATATTCTTTAACTTTATATTAGCCATTTTATTCCTTGCTACCTCTTATCTACAATGACGGTTCATCCGGTATTTTATCAGGATCTCTCTCTTTTTTCTGGTAAGGGTTTGATATGGGAAAAGATGATAAAGCCCACAAGACCCATCAGTGTGATGGTAAAGCCGTAACGATGAAGAAACTCCGACCAGGGCTGGCTGATAAACACAATCCCCGCAATGATCGTATACATTGAGATCGGTTCCAGATATTTTACACAGATTTTTCTAAACATGACTTTCTCCTTACTTTCTGATAGCGCCAAATGTTACACCCCTGAGCAAGTGTTTTCTCAGTGCAAAGGTAAAAATGACCACTGGAATCAAGAATATTACAGTCCCCGCAGCGATAGCTGTCCAGTCTGGTAGTCCCGACCCCATCTGGGAGGGGATAAAGGGTGGGGCAGTTTGCGCATTTCTGGAGCTCAGAATCAACGCGAAAGCATATTCGTTCCAGGCTGCGATGAAACAGAAAACAGCAGTTGCTGCCATACCGGTAACTGACTGGGGCAGTACGATCTTCCAGAACGCTTCAAAGCGGGAGTACCCATCGATCATGGCCGCCTCCTCATATTCAACGGGAATCTCATCGATGAAACCCTTCATCAGCCAGACCGAAAACGAGAGGTTAAACGCAGTATATAAAAGTATCATTCCGAAATGGGTATCGTACAATCCCAGGGTTCGATACATCAGGAACAGCGGGATCGTTACCACCACCGGAGGCAACATGCGGGTGCTGAGGATAAAAAACAGCCAGTCATCCGCACCGCCCATCTTGAACCGCGAAAAGCCATACGCAGTCAATGTCCCCATACTGATGGACAGAAAAGTGCTGATCACACTGATAATGATACTGTTCCAGAGTCGACTCGGATAGGCGGACGCTCTCAATATTTTTTCGCCACTATTAAAGACCAGCTTTTCATACCAGGTCGACTTGGCCAGCGTCTCCGGTGACGGATCCCGCCGCAACATCGACCGTTTGGTAAAAACCTTGACCATACCTGTCAATTCAGGTGTAAAAGCGACTTTCGGCGGTACCGCGGTCGAATCCTGCAGCGATTTAAAAGAGGTGGACGTGATCCAGTAAATGGGAATAAGAAAAATAATCATCACCAGGATCACCGTGGCTATCATTAGGCGATTAACGATTTTTCTCTTCTGGGAAATTACGACAGCCATTACCGCTCCTTGATCTTGTTCAGATATTTAATGTAGATATTGCTGATACCAATGACCATAATCAAAATTATATAAGCAAATGCACACGATTTGCCGGTATCCCATTGTTGAAATGCCAGACGGTACAGTTTGATGGCATTGACTTCTGTGGCAACCCCCGGCCCGCCACCGGTCATGGTAAAGATCATATCAAACTGCTTGAAATTCTCCATGGTTCGAAAAATGATGGCGATCAGCAACAGGGGCGATACCAGTGGCAGGGTGATATTCTTGAAGGAAAACCACCAGGAGGCACGATCAATTTCTGCCGCCTCGTAAAGATGTTTGGGGATTGCGGAAAGCCCGGCCAGGGACAGCAGCATCACAAAGGGAGACCACATCCAGACGTCCGTAATCACCACCGCCCACAAGGACATATCCGAATCGGAGAGCCAGACGAACTTTTCCAGGCCCAGCAACGGATTGATGATTCCCCAGGATGGATTCCAGAGCAGCTGCCAGAATAGACCGACTATTGCGGGTGACATCATCATCGGCAAGAGCAACAAAGTAGTGATTAACCCTTTGAACTTCATATCCCGATTCAGCAATAGTGCAACGCCGAAACCGACCAGCAGTTCACCGACTACCGCCAGGACTACATATCTCGCTGTTAAAACAAACGTATTCCAGAAATCCGGATCATTCAGAATGTCCCGATAGTTTTGAATACCGACAAATATGGGCTCAGCCGACAGATTTGCACGCCATTCATGAAAACTCAGGAATAATGACCATAAGAGGGGGAAAACGTTTATCAGAATCAGGAAGACAATCGTGGGGATGATAAAGATATTCCGGATGCTTAAGTCACTCAGACCGCTTTTCACCAATCTGTTTTGATTGGTAAACCCGCTGTTTGCTATTTCACTAGCCATCACATGTTCCGCTTTACATTTGTTAAAGGAAGGGAAAAGAAACCATCTTCTTTTCCCATGCATTTATTGCTAAGGGTCGGCTCAAAAATGAGTCAAGTGTTTCTCATTAACGTTAAAGAAACACGTCGCGTTCACATTCTGTTTGCAAAATGTCCGGCTTTTGGGACTTTTGCAAACAGATTAAGTGAAGTTATTTTTTAACGATCCCTAAGTCAAACCACCGGACGTCTCCCGGATGACCGGGAGAGTCACAGTCGGATCATCTGTAACCGTACTTCTTGAATATCTTCTGCCAGTCTTTTGAGATATTATCCATAGCCTGCTTGGCCGTTCCCTTGTCTTCAACGATGAATCGACTCCAGTTCCGTTGAGGAGATTCCAGCAGATCACCAAATTCGGGAATGGCCCAGAAATCCTTCACCATAAACATACTGTCTTTAAACGCCTGGTTGTATGGTGTTGCATTCAAAAAAGACTTGGAGTTCAGCACTTTCTTGCTGCAAGTAAATCCACCGACTTCCGCCCATTTTTTCTGAGTTGAGTCTTTTACAAACCACTCCAGAAACTTCATACTTTCCGCTCTTTTTTTGGAATATTTGTTGATGGAGATACCCTGGCCACCCAGCGCTGTGAAACGACCGTAGGGGCCGGTAGGGTTGGCGAAATACCCGGTGACATTGGCATACTTGCTTTGTCTCGGATTGGCTAGAGATGGAAAGAAAGCAAAGTAGTTCATTGTCATGGCTACCTGGCCTTGTGCCATGGCCTGGTTGTTCTTGGCGAAGAAGACATTTCCCCAGTCCGGCGGAGTAAGTTGATACAGAGATTTATAAAACTTAAGCGCCTGAATGGAGCGCTTGCTGTTGATCAACCCTGCAACTTTGTATGTCTCCATGTCTCCTAAACTGCCACCGAAGGACCAGAGCACATTTTCAACACCCATCGTCATCGCATCATAATCTTTCTGAGTGTAGATCGCAACGCCGTATTGCCCTTTACTGGGGCGATGGAAGAACTCAGCGATATCTTTCAACTGATGCCATGTTTGGGGAACATCCAGCTTATAACCATACTTCTTTTTGAACGCTTTCATTTCCTTGGGATTGGTAAACCAGTCCTTGCGATAAGCCCAACCGACAGCATCACCTTCGAGGGGGATTGCCCAATAGCGTTTGCCACCTTTAGGGTATTCTGCATATGCTGTTACTGTGGCTTCTGCCATTGTATTAGCGATATTATGCTTTTTAAAGAAATTGGTTAATTCAACATAATGGCCCCCTTTCATTCCGAAACCGACCCATTGAGAGTCACCGACCACCATATCAAATCCATCTCCTTTGGCCGTAAACTCATTATAGGTTTTTGTCTGAAAATCTCCCCAGGGGGTCGTTTCCACTATGATCTCAACACCTGTTTCCTGCTTATACATCTCACCCAACTCCTGCAGCTGATTAGCCGGATCCCACTCTGCCCAGAAAATGGTCAGAGATTTGGCATAGGCCGCTGATGAAAGAAACAGAAATAACAAAGCAAAAGTAAAACATCGTAGCATTTTCATACTCTCTCCTTGCATTAAAATTAAGTTCAGTTCAGTTCAAGAAATCAAACTCTCCTCCAACCATGGGTAAGCGTATTGTGAACTTACAGCTTCTCAATACATTCCCCACAAACCAATGCCACCCGGCATTGACAGACCGGTGCACATCACTGGCTAAAGTGACCGCTTCCCGAGTGCACCTTCAAGGATCGCCTTCACTGACTGTCCGCAAGGGCACAATCAACGCGATTGACCTTCAATCCGTCTTTCTCTCGGCCAGTTCACCAAAACGATTGGCAATAGCCAGAGCCGGATCCAGTGGGACTTCAACGGGCTTGACGTCATCCGGGATGGAAATAACCGGAGTCGGCCTCAGTGATTTACCTTCAAATTGAGGCAGCCACTGTCTCTCTGCCTCCAGCATTTCTGCTGTCATATCCCTGATTTCAGCCAGAGTACAGCAGGCTGACGTCAGGGGGTCCATGGACACTGCCTGCATGATGGTTTCCGGATCGCCGGAAAAACCTGCTTCAACAGACAGACCCTGTACTGTGATATTGCTCTGGTTCAGGGCAGCACACTGCGCAGGCAGGTCACCAACCCTCAGGGGATGCAGTCCCTGGCTGTCAACATACACTGGGATTTCAACACAACTCCCCGCTGGCAGATTGGTTATATACCCATCGTTTCTGACATTCCCGTTGAGCCTGAAAGGCACATCGGTCTCAACTGCTTCCAGAATATAAGAGCAGTACTCAGCACTGCGGCTCTCAATCTTTGTACTTTCGAGAGAGAGATAGTCCACATCCTTATACTTTTCAGCCAGCATGTTGCAATAGTTGAAATAGGCCCCTGTGGCCCCACCGAAATCCGGCTGGTCACAGTAACAGTTCAAGGCCCTTTCACTGCTGCGGAACCAGGGGATATACTCTGAAAGATGTCCGGTGCTCTCGGTCATGAAATAACCAAAATGACGCATAACCTCAGCACGAACCTTTTCATTAATATAATATTCGGGCTTTTCGATATTCTCACGCAAAATCCGATTTAGATCCCGTCCATCACGCTTGTCTTTAATGGACAAAAACCAGGCCATGTGATTGATGCCCGCACAGAGGTAGTCAATCTCCTCCTTGGGTACATCAACATATGAACTGATCAGATCAAGTGTGGTTTGAACACCATGACACAACCCGATATACAGTACATTGGATATCTTGCCCAGGGCATAACAACAGGCTGCCATGGGGTTGGCATAATTCAGCAGCACAGCGTCCGGGCAAAGAGTTTCCATATCCCGCACGATGTCCGCCAGAACGGGGACAGTCCTCAACCCACGAAAGATTCCGCCCGGTCCCAGACTGTCCCCAATACACTGATCCACGCCGTACTTCATCGGGATCTCATAGTCGTGCTTAAATGCGTCAACCCCGCCAACCTGGATCATGATAATGACATATTTGGCATCTTTCAGGGCCTCCTTTCGATCCAGCGTTGACCAGACTGTTGCCGGCATGCCGTTATCCGTTATCATCCGCTTGACGAAATTTTCCATCCGTTCCAGTTTCGGGCGGGTGGCGCTCATCAAACAGATTTCGCTGTCGTTGAGCGCATCGGTGGCCAGGATATCATTGACCAGGGTTTTACAGAAAATTACACTACCAGCTCCGATCATTGCGATTTTTGCCATCTCAGCCTCTCTGTTTGGGTCACGAAGGGGTCAAGTCTGCTCTTGACTCATGTTCAGCAAATTTTCACTTTCTAGCTTTCAAGCCCGCAAAAGCGGGAATCCAGTCTTAATATGAACCGGACTCCGGCTCGTAGACCGGGTGATAGCAGTGGGTTGTCAGATCAGCCTTTAAAATCACCATCAAAAGTCACATCTGATGCAGAAAAATTCATCTTCTTCACAAATTCTACTGACTCGGCAGCCCCGAAATCCCGATCCATGCCATTGTCTTCCCATTCAACAGACAATGGTCCGCTATAACCGGCAGCATTTAATTCCCGAATCATATCTTCAAAGTTGACATCGCCATGACCCAGTGACCGGAAGTCCCAGCCTCTTCTCAAATCGCCGAACTCAAGATGGGAAGCCAGGATGCCCGTTTTACCATCCAGGGTGACAGCTGCATCCTTCATATGAACATGATAAACCCGATCAGCAAATTCCCGAATGAACAGCTTAGGATCCACGCCCTGCCAGACCAGATGACTGGGGTCAAAATTCAAGCCCAGCGCCGGGCGCTTTTCAAACACCTCAAACAGTTTTTCTGTTGAATAAAAATCATAAGCTATTTCAGTCGGATGAACTTCCAGAGCGAACTTGACCCCATGGGCATCAAACTCATCCAGAATAGGCGTCCAGAGTCTCTTAATTTCCTGGTAGCCCTCTTCAACCATCTCGGGTGTCGTTGGTGGAAAGGAGTAGATGTATTTCCAGATAGGTGACCCCATGAAACCAGTCACCACATAGCAGCCCATGTTTTTGGCGGCTTTAATGGTTGCCATCATCTCTTCAATCGCCCACTTGCGAATTTCATCCGGTTTGCCCTTCACTTCGTCCGGTGCAAAAGCATCCAGGCGAGGATCTGCGTAATCGCCCACACATTGACCGCTCAAATGCGCACCCAAAGCCCAGCATTTCAAGCCATACTTGTCCAGCAGTTCCTTTCTTCCCTCTACATAAGCCGGATCGGATGCTGCCTGCCTGACGTCCATATGGTCCCCCCAGCAGGCGATTTCCAGTCCATTATAACCCATAGATGACATTTTCTGACAGACATCTTCAAAAGTCAGATCGGCCCATTGGCCGGTAAAAATGGTAACAGGTCTGCTCATCATTTTCTCCTTTTTTATGATTCAAAATCCAGCCAGGCGGCATCTTTTTTGGAACTCTCTACACATTTCTCAATAAAAGTAACTCCCTGCAGACCGTCTTCTATCCCTGGAAAATCCAGATCGCCATCAGTCAGGGGCTCACCCTCCTTCTGCTTGATTAACATCGTCACATAGGTCTTATAGATATTGGCAAAGGCTTCGTAGTAACCTTCCGGGTGTCCTGATGGAATCCTGGGGTAAGATCCGGCATGTTCAGACAGTTCATCCCGACCTCTTGAAAGCGTTTCTGTTGGCTTGTCCAAGTACGAAATTTTGAGATAGTTGGGGTCTTCCTGGGACCATTCGATGGAAGCCTTGGATCCATATATCCTGACCCTGAAATCATTATCATGTCCCACCGCAATCTGGGAGCACCAGTATAATCCCTTGGCGCCACTGTCGTAGTCAAGCATGATCGAGGCATTGTCATCAAGAATCCGTCCCTCGACCATTGTGTCCAGCCTGGCACAAAGCCGTTTGATTTTCAGACCGGTCAGGTATGAAATCATATTTTCGACATGGCTGCCAATGTCCCCCACGCAATTGGAAGCGCCAGTTCTGGCTGGATCACTCCGCCAGGACGCCTGTTTCTGTCCTGTCTCCTCCAGCAGCGTTCCCAACCAGTCCTGCGGGTACTCGGCATTGACAAACCGGATATCTCCGAGGACGCCCTGCTGAATCATCTCCCTGGCATGCTTGACCATCGGATACCCAGTATAAGTATAGGTCACACAGAAATGAAGATTTTTATCGCGCGACAGTTTCTCAAGCTCAGCGGCTTCTGCTGCTGAAACGGTGACCGGCTTATCGCTGACGACGTTAATCCCGGCTTCCAGAAAAGCCTTGGCAATCGGAAAATGGGTAATATTCGGTGTGACAATAACCACGAAATCGATCTTATCCTGTTTTGATCCTTCCTCCCTGGCCATATCTTCAAAGTTCTTATAAAGCCTGTCCTGAGAGATTCCCAATCCCAGACCGGTATCCAGGGTCGTCTGTTCGTTCTGGGAAAAACAACCGCATGCGAGATCCGCTTTACCGTCAAAGCCAATCGCTTTTCGATGAACATCCCCAATAAAGGAGCCTTCACCTCCACCTACCATACCATAATTCAATCGGGTCGGGTTTTTTAAAACCTGGCTGCTTTCTATCATAATAAGTCCTCCACTAAGAAAATAAGAGATTGCAAGTTAATACAAAACCATACATGCTACCATCCAATATAGAAATCAACATCTTCAGGCATCATAGCGAACCTGATTCAGATCCACAAGTGTTTGATTCAATTTCAAGTAATAGTCGTACACCTGGACATATCTATAGACATTCTCTCTTTGGGGTTCCACTGCCGTATTTGGATCCAGCGAGACGTACCGGTCGGTAATTTCCTTTAAACTGGTGGATGATCCGGAAGCATTCCGATAACACCACATGGCCTGGATCGCCGCACCAAAGGCCCCAGCCTCTTCTACTTCCGGACAAATGACCGGGCAGTCAAAAACATCCGCCACCATCTGGCGCCAGGCAGCGCTTTTAGCACCACCACCGACCAAACGGATCTCTTTGGGAGAAATCCCTTGCGTCTGCATGACCCCCAGACCATATTTCAGACCGAAAGTCGCTCCTTCCATGGCAGCCCGACAGAGATTTGCAACGGTGAAATTGGTAGAGGTCAGACCGTGCAGGGTTGCCCTGGCATTTGGTAGTTGTGGGGTTCGTTCGCCATTGAAATAGGGCAGCAACACAACTCCCTGAGAACCGATCTCGGCTTCAGAAATCCTCTGGTTCAACTCCTCAATGTTCAATGCGAAAAGGTCCCGAGTCAATTCCGTGGATACAGTCACATTCATCGTGCAGACCAGCGGTAACCATCCTCCACTGCTTGAACAGAAACCCGCCAGCTCACCCTTTGGGTCTATCACCGGATTGGAGGCGTACGCAAAGATGGTCCCCGATGTTCCCAGACTGGCGGTCACCGTACCATCCACCACGTTCCCGGTACCAATTGCGGCCATCATGTTATCGCCACCACCGGAACTGACCAGGACTCCCCTGGAAAATCCAAACTCTTCGCAGATCTCAGCCCGCAATTCGCCGCAGGGATCCTTTGCTTCAATCAGCGCGGGTAGACAGTCTATCAGGCCGCCTGAGGGTTCAATCGCATTCAGAATCGTCTCTGACCACTCCCTGCGGGTCACATCAAAATAGGCCGTGCCGGAGGCATCTCCGAATTCAGTGGTTTTTTCCCCCGTCAACCAGTAGTTCAGATAGTCATGGGGTAACAGGACCGATTTCAGTTTCTGATAATTTTCAGGCTCATGCTGCTTCAACCACAAAATCTTTGGGGCCGTAAAACCGGGAGCGATGATATTGCCAATCATATTGATGACACGGGCGTCACCGCCCAGCTTTTCAGTCAGTTCATCACATTGGGGAACGGTTTCCGTATCGCACCATAGTTTTGCCGGTCTGATAACCTCCCCTTTTTCATCCAGGGGCACCATCCCATGCTGCTGCCCGGAGATCCCGATGGCTTTGACCTGCCCTGCTACCACACCATCCTGACTCAGCGCTTCCTGCATGGCACGGGAACAAGCCTCTACCCACCAGGCGGGATCCTGCTCGCGTTTCCCTGCATCGTCTTCGATGATTCTATGAGTCGCATAAGCCGTAGACAGGATCTCGCCTCGTTCCCCACTGAAGACAATGACTTTGGTACCCTGCGTGCCGCTGTCAATTCCTAGATACAGTTCTTCTGTCATGGTTCTATTGGATTAAAAATATGAACTGTAGATGTTTTCCAGCATTTCCTGCCGACCACTGACGGGTTTAGGCTCGCCCTGTTCCCGCACATAAGCTTCCAATTCATCAAATGAGGTGCCACCATTGCCGATTTTTTTACCAATGCCTTCGCCATAACCGGCATAACGGTTTTTCACGAAATCTGACAATATCCCGTCGTCGATGATCTGCTGCGCAATCACCAGTCCCCTGGCAAATGTGTCCATACCACCGATATGGGCATGAAACAGGTCGACCAGGTCTGTCGATCCCCTTCTCAACTTCGCATCAAAATTCAGGCCGCCACTTCCCAGGCCGCCCTGATTCAGAATAATGATCATAGCCCGTACCACATCATCCAGATCTGTCGGGAACTGATCGGTATCCCAGCCCAGCAGCATGTCTCCTCTGTTAGCATCCACACTGCCCAGTTTGCCGGCCTGTGAAGCAATAGCCAGATCATGATCAAACGAATGACCGGCAAGGGTGGCGTGATTGGCTTCGATATTCAGCTTGAAATGGTCCAGCAAGTCGTAGGCACCCAGAAAACTCAAAACCGTCGCCGAGTCAAAATCGTACTGGTGCTTGGTCGGCTCCATCGGCTTTGGTTCAATCAGAAACTGTCCGCTAAAACCGATACTTTTTGCGTAATCGACTGCCATATGAAAAAACCGGGCCAGATTCTCCTGTTCCCGCTTCATGTCGGTATTCAGCAACGTTTCGTAGCCTTCGCGCCCCCCCCAGAACACATAATTCTCACCGCCTAACTCCCTGGTGGCGGCTATGGCATGTTTTACCTGGGCCGCAGCATAAGCAAATACATGGGGATCAGGGTTGGTCGCAGCACCATGCATATAGCGGGGATGGCTGAACAGATTGGCGGTTCCCCACAACAATTTGATCCCGGTCTCTTTTTGCTTTGCCGCAGCCTTTTCAACCAGCTGATCCAGGTTTTTACACGATTCCGCAAACGACTCACCTTCTGGCGCCAGATCACGATCATGAAAACAGTAGTACCCAACCCCCAGCTTGGTAAAAAACTCGAACGCTGCATCCAGAGTTTGTTCTGCCTGCTTCAGAGAATCACCGGCATCATTCCAGGGACGATCAAAGGTCCCCGCTCCGAACATATCCTGACCATCACCTTTAAAGCTGTGCCAATAAGCAACAGAAAAGCGTAAATGATCAGCCATCGATTTACCGGCCACCAAGGCATCCGCATCATAATATTTAAAGGCGAGGGGATTTTTGGAATCTACCCCTTCAAATTGAATGATTTTTTGTACTTCGGAAAAGTAATCAGCCATTTTTACCCCTTAATTAAAGTGGTGTTTTGTACCTTGCAATCAAATTAACAGTTCTGTCTGTCCAACACCTATTCAACCTTTCCACATCTGTTTGAATGAAAAAGATCCACCACAGAGACACGGAGTTCACAGAGTTTGACGAAAAATCAGGGAACTGAGTGTCAGGTATGTACCATATAATTATCTCATCCTTTGTTGTGACGCTAGTGTCATGACAGTTTGTTAAAGTTCAAATAATGGGTACAATCCGGTGAACCGGTGATTTATACATTTCCTGCAGCACAACAGCTCCCGCACCCCGTGCCCAGTCCAACTGTGTCCATTTTTGGACAATAATATTGGCTTTGATATCAAAATTTTTTGATATATTTAGATCAACCGTTTCGAACAAGGGATCAAACATTAGATCCCCAGCCATGACACACTTGCCTGTGATAAAGATCTTTGCAGGCCCGAAAATACCTACCAGATTTGCAATGCCGATACCTAGCGTTCGTCCGGCCCGCTCAAAGATATCTTTGAGCCCCTGGTGACCTTCCCGGGCCGCTTGAATGATCTCTTCCAGGGAAATCTCATCGGTTTCCGTGCGGATCCAATCCCCTTTTTTCTCTAAAATTCCAGCCTCCCGTAAAAGAGCATTCTCACCTGCGACAGACTCGATACACCCCCTTTTTCCACATCTGCATTCAGGACCGGTTCCATCAATGGTGGTATGGCCAAATTCAGAAGAGATGCCGGACTGACCCCGATACAGTTGTCCGTTAATCACAATGCCCGAGCCAACACCATATTCCAACGAAATCAACAGGAAGTTATCAACCCCCCTTCCCTCACCAAACCACTGTTCAGCGACTGCCAAGGCATTGGCGTCATTCTCGACGTAAGTAAGCAATTCCAGCCGACGATGAACCAGCTCCTGTAAATTGGCGTTCCGCCACTGATAGTTGGGCAGAAATTTTACCAGACCAGAAGGTGAATCAACTATACCCGGGATGCCAATGCCAATTCCGGAAATCTGTGACTTATGATAATTTGCCTTCCAAAGACATGCTTGTACCGCCTGGACAATGACTTCAGCAATCTCTTCCACCGTATACATTTTTCGATCCAGGGGTACAATATCAGTCTTCAGAACAGTCGCTTCAAAATCAAGCAGGACGATACTGACTTGATGAATGGAGATCTTTACGCCAATGACGATCGCACCATCCGGATTTAATGAGAGCAGAATGGGTCGTCTACCCAAACTCGATTTTCTGGATTTCTTCTCCAGAATGATTCCATCCCTGATCAGTTCAGCCGAAATCCCGGTAACTGATGCCTGGCTCAGGCCAGTGGATTTAGCAATGTCTACCCGGGATATCAGTTTTGCCACCCGAATGGTGTTCAGAATATTAAAACGGTTGATCGCTCTGATCAGATCTCGATTGGCAACTTGCATATTTTGATCACCTTTTTTCAATAAGGGTCGGCTCAAAAATTACTCAAGTGATTCCCATTTTGTGTCAAGGAATCACGTTGCTGTGGCCTTCTGTCGGCAAACTGTCCAGTCTTTTAGGGACTTTTGCGGGCAGCTTATGCCAAGTTATTTTTGTACGATCCCTAAGCCGTTCCGAAATGCAACCCTGCAGGTTACCCATTGATATCAATCCCCCTTTCCCTGAATCGATAATAAAGCCAATTTAAATCGAAAATTCTCAATTATAAATGGAAATACCCTACTCATTGAATTAAATTGGGTGTGCCAGGTTGAATTGGGGAGATGAACAGCTGTCGTTCTTATATAATTGATTCAAATATTATTGAAAATCATTCGGAGACAGGCCTCTAAACCCCCATTACTTCACTGAGTGAAATAAATACCGCTTATAAGTCCCCTTGTCAAATAAAAAATACAATCCAAGCTGAATTTTGGATTGATCCCAACAATGCCCAGTTAGGTTTTTGCAGAAAGCTGATTGATGAAACCTGGATCGAGCTTATAAGGATTTATTGCGTAGCTTGGGTTTAATACGCCGCCGCTTGCGGCGGCGAGTCATCCCGGCGAAAGCAGGGATCCAGTAGGGAATGCTCTTCTGATACCCCGCCGCTTGCGGCGGGGTAGTTCATTAGATTTTCTTAGTTTAGCGTAGCGAAAATCAGCCTTTTTTGAGCGAGGTACGCGAGTTTGGTGGTTTTTCGTGAAGCAAACTTAGCAAATCTTTAAATCCTTATGCACAGAGACGGGTTTTATCATTCAGCTGTATCCTTGCCGTCTTGTATCAACTACAGGGTTTCAATATCGTAAACCTGAACTTTTCCCCATTTTGCAGCGTGTTTAGCTAGAAACTCAAGGTGGATCACCCCATCTTGATATTGATCATGGGCTGCTATGCTTTCGAAAATCAGAATAAGTCCATAATCATAGGTATTGTCAATTACCGGTCGTTCTGTCTCGGCCGGCTTGCCAAAGCTACCACTGGCTACTTCAGGAATTTTAGTCAATGAGGCCAAGCCCTCTTCAAACAGTTTTGAGGATTCTGGATCCAAACCCTCCTTTAACCAGAAAAAAACATTGTGTATGTGCATTGATTTCCTCGATATTTGCAGGGGTTTCTATGTGCGCTTCTCTTTCAGTTTCCCTTCTTCGGCACGAATGGCTTTCAGAGATTGTGTATACTCCTTCTCATGAGTCGCACATCCGGTGTTCTTTTGTCGAATCAGGAATTCGATGCAGTTGTCACAGGCGGTACACCATTTGATTTCATCCATCCTGCCGTCCCTGATTTTACCGGGTAGATAGCAATCTGCCAGTGACTGTCGACCAATCGCGACAACATCAACCACACCATCACGGATATTTTTATTGCCCCAGTATTGCAGTGAACTCTCTTCTTTCGGTACGGCCTTCAGGTTATTCTTGCCGTCACGAAATATGGAGTATGCGGAACCGATCACGGCCGTTTCCGGCTTGACCACATCACTGACTGCCTTCTGGAAGGTATGGTGCAGATAGGCATCAACAGGAAGCTGCTTGTCCGGCTGTGACAGGGCTAAAGTAATGGAGGGGCTTCCCGCGGAAACAAGAATAAACTTGGCACCGCGTTCCTCGATCCCTTTACAGAGATCCAGGGATTCAGTCAGATCCATACAGGCCGTATCGGGACCGGCGGATCCCTGTCCACCAGGGAAGCCTTCCCAGATGGAGACTTTGGAACCCACAATGAAATTCGGATCATTGATCTCTTTTGCGACCCGCTCATAAATCTCATAAGCAAAACGAGTTCTGTTTTCCCACGAGCCACCGTATTTCCATTTCCTGTCATTGTACGGTCTCAGCAACTGTGAGCCCAAGTAGCCATGACAGAGTTTGGTGTCAATTCCATCCGCTCCGCAGTCATGTGCGATTTTGGCTGCCAGAACAAACTGGTCGATGGTTTTGTCAATATAGTCCTCATCGATGAGATCCCCGCCGAAACCATGCAACGGCTTAACGCAGACCCTGCGTGAGAAATCCGTATGACTCAGCTCTCCGGAGGCTGTTAATTGCCAAATGAAAAGCGCTTTGTCATTGATACTTTTCATTTCCCGGGTAAACTTCTCCAATGCCTTCTGATTATGTGGCATGATACTGAGCTGGTGTTCCCTGGACCGGCTTTCGTAAGTAACGGTAATCGCTTCCAGGACAACAATCCCCGCCCCGCCTTCAAAATATCGTCGGTACCGTCGGTAGGTTTTCTCACCTGGGTTTCCCTGGTCATCAGAGTCACAGCACTCCATCGCGTTCAGCGCGATTCGGTTTTCGGCAGTCCGGTTTCCAATGTTAATCTGCTTCAATAAATACTCATTGTTTTCAAACATGATCTCCTCCTTTTGATAGGTTTAGGGATGCTAAAACATTACCCGGCAATGCCTGTCTACTATTTAAAGCGAACGGCAAAACGAGGGAATCACAGGTACAGTAGAGAATTACCACAAATGCTGAGATTGATATAGGCAATAGTGGGATTGAAATGGTGGCAGTGGTTCCTTTTCAATTTTTATAAGGGTTTGCGGGGAGGGTGGGTAATAGATTGGAAATACTGTCACACAACTTTTTGTGTATATGTGACCACACAGTTGACATAGACACATATCAAGTATATTATAATCTTATTTAAAACCCTCATTCCGGAAAGCAACAAAAACAGTTTGACAAAAACTCATGATTACAGCATATTATGAATTTAAAGTATCTAATGTAGTCGCAAAAAATAGCAGACTAAACTATTGATATTTTGAATTAACGTATTGGGCTTTCCGGAACCTGGGTTAAAAAGCAGTTTCAACTGGAGAAAATAACGATTCATGAGCAGAACATGGAAACAGTAAATGCATTAAAATTGAGGAACAACCTGGGAGCCATCCTTGACCAATTGACGGAGTCAGGGGAACCGATATTGGTGAGTAAAGATAGGAAGGTCAGGGCCGTCCTGATTACACCGGAACAGTATGAAAAACGGTTTCTCGATTGGCAGGCAAAAAAGGAAAAAGCGAAGTTTTTAAAGGCAATTGAGTTATTAAAGGGAAAAAAAATCGGAGACATGGACAGCATCGAGGTACTCAGGCAGGTCAGGGGTTATAAAGGATGATCTGGATAGTTGATGCTTCAGTTGCTATTCGATGGTTTATTGAAGATGAAACCAACGCAAATGCCGAGCGGGTTTTAAGCCGTATTGTGACATCACCGTCTCTTTTTGCTGTCCCGGAACTATTTGGATTTGAAGTCTATTCAGTTCTTTGCAGGATCCATCCGCAAGGACAAAAGGTATTTTCAGAAGGCGTTTTGCCGATTCTGAACAGTGGAATTTTCAGACAACCGATATCAGAGTCTTTGATCAGAAATGCCAATAACTTTGTGCAATTGGGGCTGACCGGCTATGATGCTTGCTATGCAGCATTAGCAAAGGATTTGGGCGGATGTTGGCTGACTTTTGACAAAAAGGCTCACCAGCTGATTGAAAAAGAAGAAGTTTCCTGCTTTATCTATAACTCTTTACCTGAAAACTGGAAGAAAGACCCCCTCTGAGATGGAAAATTTTTATGATTCCCCGTGAACCATGAAACTGTGCACGGTTTTCTGGGAATAGATTTCTCCGGGTTTGAGCAGATTGGAAGGAAACGTACCATGGTTCAGGGCATCCGGAAAAAGCTGGGTTTCGAGGCAGAGGCCATCGTGTTTTTTAAACCCCTATTTCTTTAGACCATCCAGAAAATTGCCGCTGCAGAATTGAATCCCGGGGTGACCTCCTCGGAAATGCCGGTTTTGTCGGGCATTTTCAGCGAAATGAGAGTTGCCCCGTAATTAAACACTTTCAGTGAGATGCCGTTACTGTTCGAGACTTCATACCCAAAGACCCGTTGGTCATCCTGTGTCTTACCGAAATCAAATTCTATCAATTCCATTTATGTTTCCTTCAAGGAATCATTTACCATCGGGCAAAGGGATTTTCTGTTCTATACAACATCTGTTTTGGCTGGTTAAAAGAGATATCTGTGACCCCCAGCATCCTGGTCGCGGCAAAAAGACTTTTTCCCGCATGGTCGAATGCCACACCGGCGTGATGGGGAAATCTTTTTTCGATCAGGACATGCCTGTAGAATCTTTCCATCTCTTTAATCCCAATCACACCGATACTTCCGAAAGAGCGGGGATCGATGTTCAGGATGTCACCTTCTGCGATATAGGATCGCAATTGGGTGTCCGCTGTCCCCTGGAGCCTGAAGATAGTTGCCTCACCAGGCCTTAAAGTTCCCTCCAGCGTCCCACGCGTAATATCTGGTTCCTTTTCCGGTTCGATCAAACTGTGCATGATTTTCTGGAATTTCATTTCGCAGTTGCCCATGCAGGTTGAGGCGGTATTTCCACAATGGAAAGCCATGAAGAGATCTGTAAATTCGTAATTTCCGGTTTGCTCTCCAGCGCTATCGAACATATCCCGCGGCACGGTATTGTTAATATCCATCAGGGTTGCCGGTTTATCCGTGACACAGGTGATCATGTATTCGCTGAGGGCGCCATAGATGTCCACTTCACAGGAAACGGGAATACCCCTGGCAGCAAGCCTCGAATTGACATAACAGGGAACAAAACCAAAGTAGGTTTCAAACGCTGGCCAGCATTTATTGGCAAAAACGGCGAAACTGGACATCCCCAGGTTCTCTTCGTAAAACCGGACCAATGCGGCCTCATATTGGGCCAGTTTGTCCAACAGATCGGGATAACGGTTGCCTGCGCCCAATTCTGCTTCCATCTGGGCTTTTATCTCCGGAATGGCGGGATCACCTTCTGCAGAGAGAAAAATGTCATACAGATCCAGTTCTGAATTTTCCATGACTTCGACGCCCAGATCGTACAAGGGCTTAATTGGCGCATTGCAGGCCAGGAAATCCTGGGGCCTGGGCCCAAAGGACAATATCTTGAGGTTTTTTACACCGACAATGGTTCTGGCTACCGGCAGGAATTCAGCGATCATACCGGCGATTTCAGCGGGCGTGCCCACCGGGTATTCCGGAATATAGGGTTTCAGCCCCCTGAGGCCAATATTATAGGAAGCATTCAGCATACCACAGTATGCGTCCCCCCGTTCATTCAGAAGTCCACTTGTTGTCTCCTCTGCCGCTGCCGCCAGCATCACCGGCCCGTCAAATTTTTGTGCCAACAATGTCAGAGGGCCTTCAGGTCCAAAATTCCCGAGATAGATAACAACTGCATTAACCTGTTTCTCCTCGATTTCCGCCAGTGCTTTTTGGGTATCTCTTTCATTTTCGATGATGGTTTCAATCTCGATCATGGAAAACCCTTTTTCGCTGCAGCATTTTAGAATTTCAGATTTTCTCCTTTTTGACAGCTCAATAGGAAAGCAATCCCGACTGACCGCTACAATTCCGATTTTAACTTGGGGAATATTATTCATTTTAGCTGCTCCTGATTCAGGTTTGTATGAAAAAGATACTCATGTGACTGTAATTTTAGCGTTTTATTTAATGCTGCGGTTCATTCCGCCTAAATTAGGGGACACGATAGAAAAAAAAAGCATCATGTCCCCCAATTTAGGCTCAAATCTTTTTCATCCTTCGTTGTAACGCTGGCGTCATGTCAGTTCCTTTTCGATAAAATCTCCGATTCTCGTGTAACGTGCAAAGAGAGCCCTGTATTGCTCGACATGCTCGGGAATCGGGTGATACACCGTTTCGAATCCACAACCCATCGCTGCCTGGGCTAAATTAGGGGACACGATAGAAAAAAAAGCATCATGTCCCCCAATTTAGGCTCAGATCTTTTTCATCCTTCGTTGTGACGCTGGCGTCATGTCAGTTCCTTTTCGATAAAATCTCCGATTCTCGTGTAACGTGCAAAAAGAGCCCTGTATTGCTCGACATGCTCGGGAATCGGGTGATACACCGTTTCGAATCCACAACCCATCGCTGCCTGCGCATCTTCGAGCCTGTCGAAAATACCGGCAACCACCGCAGCAAACATGGCGGCTCCCAAGGCCACAGTCTGTTCGGATCTGGCCACCTTGATCTCCATATTGAGGACATCCGCCACTACCTGCATTGCGAAAGGAGATTTTTTTGCCACGCCACCGATGGCAATGATTTCGTCTATGCGGATTCCCTCTTCAATAAAACGGTCAACAATTTTTTTAGTTCCAAAAGCGGTTGCTTCCACCAGTGCCCGAAACAATTTCGGGGCATCACTGCCCAGGTTCAGTCCGAAAAGAGCCCCCTTCAACGCCTGGTTGGCGTCGGGTGTCCGCCGTCCGTTCAACCAGTCGATTGCCACAATCCCTGATTCTCCTACAGGTATCGTCTCAGCAGCCTTGCTAAGTTCCGGGATAATCCTGTCAGAAATTTCCCGCACCAGCCGCTCCCTGGTTTCTGCATCACTAACATCGCTGCTGCCAACCAGTTCCAGAGGCCAGGCAAGAATGTCCCTGAACCAGGCATAGAGATCGCCAAAAGCGGATTGTCCGGCCTCCATGCCAATCATGCCGGGAAAAATTGAACCATCCACCTGCCCGCAAATCCCTTTGACCAGCTTGGATCCGACTTCATATTTATCTACTACCAGCATATCGCAGGTTGATGTGCCAATCACCTTAACGAAGGCATAGGGCCGAATCTCTCCACCGACAGCGCCCATATGAGCGTCAAACGCTCCGACACCTACCGGAAGGCCAGCCGGAAGGCCCAATTCCTCTGCCCACTGTTCTGTCAACCCACCAGCAGCTTGATCGGCGGTATAGGTATCTCTGTAAAGATTTTCACGCAGACCTGTCAGAAGCGGGTCGAGCTGAATCAGAAATTCCTCGCCGGGGAGTCCGTCCCAGCTTTCGTGCCACATGGCTTTATGACCGGCAGCACAGCGACTGCGTTTGATCTGCATCGGAGCCAGATTCCCGGTGAGTACTGCCGGAATCCAATCGCAGTGTTCGACCCATGAGACAGCCGTTTCTCCGACAGCTTTATCTTCCCGTAGGGTGTGCAATATTTTAGACCAGAACCATTCCGACGAATAGATCCCTCCGGAAAACTGAGTGAAATCTTCCCCTCCCCAGCTTCTGGCCAATTCATTGATTTCCGCGGCCTCGTTCACTGCGGTATGATCTTTCCAGAGGATAAACATGGCGTTGGGGTTTTCCTTAAACTCCTCTCTCAGCGCCAGCGCAGTCCCGTCTTTGTCCACGGCGACTGGAGTGGAACCGGTGGTGTCAATGGCTATAGCAGCTATCTCATGAACGATGCCTGCCGGACCTTTTGCTATCGTTTTTTTAACCGTCTGTTTCAGGCTTTCCAGGTAGTCCAGGGGATGCTGTCTAAACTGGTTTCTGACAGGATCACAATATAAGCCGTCAGACCACCGGGGATACATACAGACATCAGAAGATGCCTCCTGCCCTGTTTCCGTATTAACCAGGACGGCCCTGACAGAATCCGTACCATAATCGAGACCTAAGACATATTTTCTGCTCATTCCTGCTCCGGGATTTGTAAATTCCAGGTTTTTTTTGCCTGTCTGGACTAAGGGTCGGTTCATAAATTACTCAAGTGTTTCCCATTCGAGTGATTCCCATCAATGTCAAGGAATCGCGTTGTAGGTGAAAAGGAAACACGTGAGTTTTTTATGAACGATACCTGAAAGATATAAAAAATAAAATGTTCTGCAACGAATCCCCTGAGGCCACGACCAAGTATGAAAAGCAGCCTGCGACGGTGCCCGGGAAGATTATCCCCGGTTCGCTGATTTGATTTCAGAGGCATTATGACATTTTGAATTGACCGCTGACAAGTGACTTTTAAGCATACTTTCCCGGATGCTAAGCGATCCGTTGATTTAGCGGGACGATTCACCCTTTAACGATCCCTTACTTTTATTTGACAAGCATCATATCAGAACTATAAGGTCGATGAATCATGAATCTTTGAGTGGGTAATTCAATCAATCCTGTATAGCAAATGACAATAGATGTTTTTATTCTTAACACCGCCGTCGTCGATTTTCGCAGGGACGATTTCGACTTTGTCACCACTCTGGCAGGTCAGGGCGGCCTCGTCAAAGGATCCCACGCGGACCTGCCAGCCTACTCTCAATCCCGTTTACAGGAATGGATTAAAGAGGGGTGTGCAGCACCGGGTGGCCTGGGGAATTCTGCACCATTACTGGCCAAGGCCGGACTGGAAGTCGCCGTCGGGGTAAGCTTGGGAAAAGGAGACTTCCAGGGGCTGGATGCACCGGGCCGTTATTTTCATGAGGTTCTGGTCTCCTGCGGGATCGATATGACACCCACTGTAATTCACCCTCGATTGCCAACAGGCCAGACTTTTATACAAAGCACAGCGAGTGGAGATCGCCCAGGCATTGTGTACTTTCCCAACGCCAATGATGATTATGACTTGAACGATATTAAACCGGCCATCAAACGTCTCAAACCAAAAATCATCTACTATATGTACTCCGGACTCTCAAGACGGGCAGATGCGGAAGGCGGCCGGATTCTGGCTGATTTTATTCACTGGTGTCGTCAGCAGAATATCGTTACTCTGGTTGACAGCCACACGTTGACCGGCAATCCCCAACAGATCATCGCTTCAGGCAGCGAAATTGATGACTACCGATTACTGCAGCCGCTTTTGCCTGAACTGGATCTGTTTTTTACCTCGTATGACGAAGCCATAATGATAGCCAATACCCTGCTCCCAAAGCGTGAATGGGTAGTTCACAGTGATACCGAAAATATCCGGCACCTATTATCATCCCTGACCAAAAAGTACTGGCAGCGAGAAAATCGAACCCGGCTTCTGGGCATTACTTCCACTTCTGGAGCGCATGCCATTCATAGGCTCCCAGATGGTACTATCAGTGATCCATACGAAGTCCAATCTCGATTCATTCAAAAAGGTAAGTTAAACCTGGTTGGGGCCGGGGATTCATTCCGGGCTGGATTATTAACCTACGTCTGTCATAACCTGGCCCAATTCAAGAGTGGAAAAATCGATTTTAAAGAAGCAATTCAAATGGGGAACCTGTTTGCGGCCCGTTACATCAGTTCGCCGTTAAAAAACCGTCATGACTGTATCGACCCCTATTACAAAATGGAGGCATTGTTAGATCAAAGCAGGTCTTAGGGATCGTACAAAAATAACTTGGCATAAGCTGTCCGCAAAAGTCCCATAAAGATCGGACATTTTGCTGACACAATGCCACAGCAACGCGATTCCTTGACATTAATGGGAATCACTTGAGTAATTTTTGAGCCGACCCTTAGAAACACTGAGGATGCATTATCGTTTTTTGACCCAGCGATTGAAAGCGACGAAAAATAAGGATGATACTGCTTGACTTCAAAAAACCAAATTCTTATCATCAAGAGCATCGCATCTTTTGATGAAGCTGTTTTAAAATGGTGATCCAAAGAGCCCATCGGGTTGCCTGCTACCGAGAGGCATAATCAATCTTATGGTTGGAAAACCGGAACTCCTATCAGTGATAATGAGGATCAGACTATGATTACCAAAAGGATTACGACAGAACAGATTCTTGCCAAATTACAGGCTAAGGTCGAAAATCGCCAACCGATTATGATTTCCAGCGCAGGATCCGGTTTGGTTGCAAAACTTCTTGAACAAGCGGGCGTAGACTGCATTAATACTTTTTCCGGAGCTCGCCTGCGGGCGAATGGCATGGGTACAATGTCGATGATGTGGCCCATCCTTGATTCTAACAAACAAACGTTGGATTATACCCGCGAGGATATCATGCCGGCTCTCAACGGTGAGGCTTTTGTTTGCGCTTGTCTGAACGCCAATGATCCCCTGAAGGATATGCGTATGGTGCTCAGTGATTGCCAGCGCATGGGCGTCAACGCGGTTTCAAATATTGGCCCTTCTGTCAGCTATGTTGATAAGGACAGTGAGATCTATAAGGTCATTAACAACGCAGGTATCACCATGCAGAATGAAATCGATATGCTGATTCTGGCCAGGGAAATGAATATGGTGGCCGTCGGTCTGGCCTTTACCCGTGAGGATTCACTGGATTTAGTCGGACAGGCCAAGCCGCATATCTTTTGCTATCACGCGGGTACGACAAAAGGCGGTATCACCGGCTACGACAAGGGTACCACGATCGAAGAGACAGCTGCGGAAACCGAAGAGGTATATCAGGCTGTACGCGCTCTGCATCCGGAAGTAATTTTAGTGGGACACGGTGCCGCAATGGAAAATCCACCTGATGCTCAGTATATGCTGGATCACACCTCCGGCCACGGCTTCTGGACAGGATCATCCACTGAACGGTTACCGATAGAACGGGCTGTGTCAGCTGCTGCTGCGGAATTTGCAGGTTTAACCTTCAACAAAGAGACCGAGGGATCAAAATGACAAAATGTATTGCTATTCTCGCGACTATGGACACCAAGGGTGCCGAATGCGCCTATTTAAGAGAAGAAGTCGAAAAACTGGGTGGGCAGACGCTGCTGATAGACATCGGCGTAGTTGGTGTCACCAGCATTGCAGTTGATATCAACAAGGAAGAGGTTGCCAGTCAGGGCGGGAGATCTATGGCCGAGCTTTTGGAAAATCCGTCCCGCGAGGTGGCGTCTGAAGTGATGGTTAAAGGCTCGATTGCTCTGGTGAAGACGTTAATAACTGAGAATAAAATTCATGCTCTAATCAGCCTGGGTGGTACCCAGGGGACTAACAACGGTTGCATGATCATGCAGGATCTGCCCTATGGTTTTCCTAAGATCATGCTCTCAACCATGGCCTCTGGCGACACTTCGAATTTTGTCGGCATCAAGGATATCACCATGATGTTTTCTGTGAGTGATATTCTGGGTCTCAACCCCTTTTCCCGTTGCATCCTGTCGAACACGGCGGGGGCTGCTTATGGGATGGCTCAAGCGTCGCAACAGATCGAATTTTCGTCCGGTAAAACGGTCATAGGAATTTCCAATCTCGGTGTGCTCACCAGCGGCACTATGAAGGCGATTGACCTGTTGAACGAACGGGGTTACGAGTCAATCGTGTTCCATGCTATCGGTTCGGGGGGTCGAGCCATGGAACAGATGATGCGGGAAGGTATCATCAAGGCCGTTTTTGATTTCGGTTTGGGGGACATCGCCGATTCGGTGTATGAAGGAATCCGCGCCGCTGACGATACCCGCTTGACTGTTGCTGGGAAGCTGGGCTTACCCCAGGTGGTAGTGCCCGGCGGCATCGATCACCTCGGTATTATGCTCGATGAGCCCAATACCGTTCCCGAAAAGTACAAGGATCACCTTTACAGCTACCACAACCCCGTCATCTTCGTTCCACGGACAAACAGCGAAGAAATTACGACCATCATGCAGGAGATTGCCAACCGGCTGGAACATAGCAAACGTAAGACAGTGTTTATGTTGCCGACCAGGGGTGTGAGCAGTTATTCAGCGAAAGGCGGGGCCCTGTATGATCCTGTCAGTGACGAGGCGCTCCATCAGGCGGTGCGCGATCTGCTGCCTGAGCCGATCAAGCTGATCGAAATGGAAAACAACGCCGAAGACGAAGCTTTTGTTCGCAAGGCAGTCGACACGCTGATCGATTTGATCGAGGACCAAGACAAATGAGGCACCTTTTTTCAGGCGTTTTCAAGTCCGTACGCGACAAAGCGCCCGCCTTTATCAAATTCAAGTAACACCAAGTCAATTTTTATAGGGGTTTATGGGGAGGGTTGGTAGTCGATTGGACTTTAATCCAATGTGATATTAGACAAGTGATAAATCTATGAAGACTTGGGTGTAATTAGATTTATAGTCGGGAAATATGAACGGAAACGAGATACATCCCTCGTGATTAGATCGATTTGGAGTACTGCTGCGTGCGCACCGATGAAAAAGTCCGGTAGGGTTGATGTTTTTATACCCATTCTTCTTCTGTATTTCAGAAATGCCTTACCTGCCAAAAACAAAGCTTCCTTAGACAGTTGAAGAAACCTAAATCTTCCAGCTGCGAGAGCAGATTCTAGTTCCTCAATTTGCTTGAATCCCACTGATACCTCTGAATATATTACCGGATTAATACAAAGCTGATGTGTCTGACTGTACCGACTGAGTATCAATTCCGACCAATCAGCCCAGTCTTGATCATCTAAGAACAAATCCAAAATGACATTTGAATCCACGATAATTTGATTCATTTATTCTCTCTGGTTAGTTTCATTATTTCATCAGTCGTCATTTTTACCGTACCTACGCCTCTAAGTCGCTTGTAGTTATTTTGCTTACTTAGAGATCCACTTGATCTTTCAATATAAATTCTCTGCTTCTCAACTTTAAAATCAACTTCGGTATTCGGCAGAATTCCGAAGCTTTCCCTTATATGTAAAGGTATTGTTACTTGTCCTTTCGTTGTCACTTTCATCTGGTTCTCCCGTAATATTCTTACCAATATTTAGTAATACTCTTACTTGATTTTAGCTTGCTTGTCAAGATGAGATGATAGGAATTTGGTTTTTGCATACCAAGAGGAAATGGATCAAATTTCCAAAGTCGTCGTCAATATTGGGGCGATTTGGAGTAGATCAGGGCCTTGAAATGAATTACTGGTATATCGTCAAGCAGGTAATATTCTTTTTCAACCGGTTTACCCGAATCCACTTGTAATAGCCAAGTTTTTAATCCACTAAGATCGAGGAAGTCATTTTCAAATTTCTTCATAGTTAAACCCTATTTTCGTTAAATAAAATGTAGGAACAAATGCCCCAAGTATGAACAATAATATCTGTGTTTTTTTAGTCGATTCAAATAGAAATAACGTTTGGATTATCTTAAACGCACATCAGTGAACTTCCGGGACACTCGAATCTTCAGACAAAAATCTAATGAACAACCCCGCCGCAAGCAGCGGGGTATCAGCTGTCTTTCCGGGCTTGACCCGGAATCCAGATATTTTTTTACTGGATCCCGGCTTTCGCCGGGATGACAAGACGCCGCAAGCGGCGGGGTATTAAACCCAGGCTACGCAATAAACAAATAAATAGCTATGATTTGTTGGGGTTACAGAAAGTGAAGTGATTGATATGGAAGGTATTGGGGGTAAAATGGTGGAGATTCTAAATTTGGTATTATTATTGAGTTTCCGGGGAGGGTGGTCGGTGCTTAGCCCAATGGGCTTATATTCCCTGTAAATAAAGGTTTTGGGGATATATATTTCAAATCAGCGAAAAATCGCAGGAAAATGGATTTGTTTGAATCCGGTGGGGGGGGGGATATTGGTCGGGAAATTTTCTTGAGAATT
>Ga0257125_1000425_pt1 | contig 56323 bp, 50 predicted proteins | sample SI106_200metaG_FD_190183 | JGI IMG/M metagenome (GOLD analysis project Ga0257125, IMG submission 190183) | Marine microbial communities from Saanich Inlet, British Columbia, Canada - SI106_200 | ecosystem: Environmental > Aquatic > Marine > Inlet | place: Canada: British Columbia | collected... | reverse complement strand
TTCGCCACTACCTGGCTGGGTCTGGGACTTACGTAACATATCGAAAGCGTGATACATTACACGCACCCTTAAGAACACGTGCCGTGCCCGGCACACAACCAAAAGGGTCAGGGCTCGATGACCTGTCCCGATACTGAAAGCATAATCCAAGGGTTCCACTTCCTGCCGGCTCATGGGGTCGATGATTTTTAGGGTTTTGTCCACCCCCCGAAACAGATCCAGGAGATCAAATTCCCTGACCCTCATATTGCATTCTCCGGCCACGGCATCCACAATACGGATGCCCGTTTCGATGTCTGAATATCCCAGCAATAGGCGCAATCCGGAGATATCGCCATTGAGATGATCGCAAACTTTGACTATTTCCTGGATCTTCTGTTTGTCCAGGGAACCGACGGGCAGGGAACTAATGGTGCTCTGCGGCAGATAACTCCTTCCGAAGGAATTCAAATCAAACATGCTGGAAGTCTGCCATTTTGCGGCTTCCTCAATACCCCTGGCATTCAGTTGAATTCTTGATCTGCCGTTTCTGGACATGGCGTTGGTAATAGCCGTGAACATGGCATTTTTAATCAAGCCGCCGCTGAAGATATATTTCCGAGCAAGGGATTTGAAGTTTATGTCTTTGCCGAGAGAAACATTCGGGGGCACCAACGCCTTCCATATTTCTTCCCGTTGATTCTCATTGGGCAGGGAAAACGGAACCTTCATGGTGATCCGCCGGTCCAGGGCCGGGTCCAATTCCATGACCCGGTTGGTTGCCATGATGGTGATGCAATCTGATTTTTCGATTTCAATCAGAAGGCTTCGGCTGTCCCGGGAATTGTCGTGAAAGATTTCATCGCATTCATCGAAAAAAACAATTCCATCGCTCAGCTTGGCCTCTTTAAAGAGATATTTTATCAAATCCTCTGAGGAGGCCCCAAGGTTTGATGCGTGCTCCATGTTGACGGATAGAAGTTCCTTACCAAGGCTAGTCGCCAAGGCATGGGCCAGCATGGTTTTTCCAGTTCCGGAAAGGCCGTGAAACAGAAATATCAAGCCTGTGCCATAGCCATAGAATTCATCCACCAGAGTCTTTGTAGGCTTTGATTTGTTGTTGGAATAATTTTTGGCGAGATTCAGAACCTTTTCCTTGATTCCCTCAGGAAGAATGACTTGATCCGGATTAACCGTTTTCCTGTCCCTGGAAACGCAGTGAAGGTCCATGTCATAGGTGTTGTGGTCTCCGATCAGGTATCGAACGATACGTTCATGCAGGTGCACATAGACATCGAGGATGTTGGTGGTATTATCATAACTATCCCAGGGAATCACAATCTCTTGTTTTATCAGCGGGGCATCAATGTTGAAATATTTTCTACTGGTCACCTGCTCCCGGTAATCCGGGTGAACAATGGACAGGATTGCTCCGATACTCATTCCCCCGTCTTCCCGGTCATGGGGATCAAACTCCGATTTTTCATAGAAATTCCTGAAGGCCTTCCCGGTGTTATTGGCCACGAGCAAGGCAAGAATGGTCCGTTCGAAAGTGTCCAATTCATAGGAACAGCAGAATTCCTCAAAATGAAGTTCAACGCCCTGTTCAAGGGATCTCTCTGCCTTCTGCCGGGTTGTCATCTCCAAATGTTTCAATGAGGTTTATATCTCATCAAGGGTCACTTCCCCTGCCGAAACCTCAGGGAACAACAAAGCTGACGGGCCCAGTAGATCCTCGGACTGCTTAATCTGAACATGTCTATGGCGTGGCATCGGGGATTGCTTAATTGGCTTTCCGCCGAGGAGGTAGACCCTGGCCAGTCTGAGCCTTGATATGTACTCCAAAGCCTCAAGGTGTTCTATATTGTCCTTGAAAGCCTCTTTATCATCGCATTTCGACAGAGGCAGCAAGGCCTGATTTCCAGGTATATGTTTTATGTCTGTTAAAGCCATACTAACCCCTCCTTTCACTGCTGACGTGGGGTTTCAGGGGTTCCACCATGTCTACCAAGCCGAACTTCACGCCTTCTTCGGGGGCCAGCCAGGTATCCACGTCTCTTAAAAGGTATTTTTCCAATTCCTCTTTGGATTCTATTCCGGAATATCGCAAATAGTGATCAACGATCCGGTCATGCTCCAAATCCTGCTCCTTCCGGGTGGCCAGAAGCTGACTGTGGTTACCCCAGGTTATGGATGAATACCGGTGGGAAAGCATTGAAGTCCGCGGGGTGATGACACGTCGCCCCCTGGTTCCCGTCATGAAGACCAGGAGGGCCATAGAAGCGATCATCCCGATTCCGGTGGTGTAGATGGGAATCCGGGACCATTCCATGATATCTATTATTGCGAATCCCGCCGCACACGACCCCCCTGATGAATTGATGATCATCTGAATATGGTCGGTTTTCCCGGAAATGTTATATTCGATGATCTCTTTGCAGACACTTTCCGAAGCCCCATCCTCGATTGATCCCGATAAATAAATAATCCCATAATCGCTTAGTCCCTTTTCTTTTTTCCCGTTTCCTTCACTCATGATTTTTTCCTCCATTCACTGTGATTTTAAATGTTTGAATTCTATTTGACCCGGCCACTTGTTTATTGTTAGCATCACCTTTACACCCCAACTGTGACATTTCCGGTCACAGCCGTGAAAAAAAATTAAAAGGAAATATCATGCGTGGAAAAAATCTGATTAAACTTCTAAAAGCCCTTGAGATTCTGTCAAAGCCGGAAGGAACAACCATTGAACAGATGGGGACCGAGTTGGAGGTGGATAGAAGATCAGTTTACAGATTGAAAGAGGTGATCGAGGATTTGGGGTTTCCGGTCTATGACGAAAAGATCCCTTTTGAAAAAGAAAAGCGATGGAAACTCGAGGAATCCTATCTGAAAAAACTCCCCAACATGAAGGTTCCGGATATCAACCTCACGCTACTGGAGATCATTTCCCTTTATCTACTCAGAAGCGAGGCAAGTCTTTTGAAGGGCACTGAACTGGAAAAACACACGAACTCGGCTTTTGGAAAGTTTTCTATGTTTCTCCCGAGAGATGCCTTCGGGAAGCTTGATAGGATAAAGGCTTTGTTTGTCTCCGCATCCAAGTTTGTGAAGGATTATTCAGGCAAGGAAGACCTTATCGGGCAACTGATGGATGCCATCATGAAAAAAGAAACCTGTTATATCGCCTATCATTCCTTCTACGATGACAAAGTCAAAACCTTTAAAATCGACCCCCTTCATTTTTTTGAAAACGACGGTGGGCTTTACATCCTGGTAAATACAACGACTTTCGGAGATATCAGAACCCTTGCGGTTGAAAGGATTCAGAACATCAAAAAGACTGGGGAATCATTTGAATACCCGGAAGACTTAGATCCTGATGCACTCTTGGAATCCGCATTTGACATTGTTTACGGAGACCCGGTGAAGGTCCGAATCTGGTTTTCTGCGAACCAGGCCCGCTATATTAATGAACGGAAATGGTCAAGAAACCAGGAAATTGTTGATCAGGAAGATGGATCGATCATTCTGAGCATGAAAACATCGGGTTGGTGGGATGTGAAAAGGTGGGTGCTTTCCTATGGCAGTGAGGCAAAGGTTTTGGAACCGGAGGACTTAAAAAAGGAAATCCTGGCTGAACTCAAATCTGCTCAAGATTCTTATTCCTAATCCACCGGGTCAACGATGCCGGTCCATGTCTTTTCAGGTCTGGAGGAAGAGTTTAGGCCTATTTGAAACACGCTAAGGGAACTTCCAAAAAATAATCTGCGCATCCTGCTTGCCCTTTTGCCCGTCTTCTACGTTGTGACAACAGGCACATAGCTCGCTATGCACATGTTATCACGCCTTGAATACGAACAAAAGTTCTGCACGATATGCGTATATTATTTTCTTCCAGTTCCCTAAAATTCCGCCGTCATGCGCAGCCCGAAAATCCAGCCGTCAGGGCTGTCGCCCATATCCATGGAATCCTTCATGTACTGCACGTCTCCCGTAATGGCAAAGATATCGTTTAAGGCAAAGCGTCCGTAAACCTCGAATACGTCCGTGTGATTTACGTCCAGGTTGCCGCCTCTCAAATGGGCATAACCGATACCGATGTTGTCAGCGTCGCGACCCCACAGGTTACCGTTGATGTTCAGGCCGCCCGAGTAGATCGACCCATAGTCGATGGCCGCCTCGTCATCCTGCCAGCCAAACCGGATCCAGGCCCCAAAGATCTCCCCCAACTGCTGGTCAAAGGAGATCAAGGCCGAGCTCATCCGTTCTTTTTTCGTGCCGGCCACATTGCTGAAAGAGCTGCTCGTGGTGTCCAAAAGCAGTCTGTAGTTCCCTTCCCCCAAGCCAAAATCCACTGTGTATCCGAACTGCATCCCATAGAAATTATATGGCTCATCAAACTGATCTTTTTCACCATTGCTACCCAAGGCCATGGTCACGCCTCTTACGGAAAAGGCACCCATATCCCACTCTATGGCGGCGCCAATGTCAAAGGACGGCAAAAACGAGCTAGGTCCGTTCACGAGCGCTGCATTCATGAACTGAGTGTACTCATCATTTGCAAAAGCATTTTCATCCATGTAGTCCGTTGCGTCGATAATACCGCCGGTAATCCCCAGGGTGTGATCCTCGCTGAAGTTGAATGTATGTTTGTACCAGGCTGTGAGCAGATAGTCACGATCCCGGCCGTTGATGTTCTTATAGTCATCCTGCACATTTCCACCCCACGGGGCGATTATAAAAGGAGACTGGCCTTCCCCATCCAGGCCGTTTCCAGCCCCGAACCCGAATTTGACAAAGAGTTCGTCGTTTTCGGTGGGAGTGAAACTGATTTCGGGCTCAAAAAGAACAAGACCTCTCCCCTCACTCTCGTAGTCCGGAGATGCATCGCTGATGCTCTGGTATTGACCTATCCCGGCAATAATGCCCCCGATACTGAATTTGTCGTTGATCTCGTAACCCAATCCATTGGTTGCCATCAGAAAAATCCCAAGGATTGCCATCAGGCAACCCAGGCCTGTCTTATTCTTTACGCTCATGAAACTCTATCCTCCCTAGCGTTTTTCAATTGATTTGTGCTGATCATGAGAAAGCCCTTCTCGCGTTCCTTCCTTTTCCCGGATTTCGCATTCAGTACTTGCCGAACCGCATGAACATCCGCACCCGCAGCCGCAATTGCTATCTCCTTTAACTTTTTTTGCAAAAGATCGGATAAAGTACAGCAGAGCAACCGCCACTATCAGAATCACAATGATCATTTCCATTTCTTCCATCTCCTTGTGAACGGATCAATTTACCATCAAGGAACCGATTTGAAAGACCGCCAGGGATAAACCAAATGCCAGAGCGGTATTAAAGATTATTGAAAAAGCACCCCATTTCCATGACCCTGCTTCCTTTGAAATACATGCCACCGTAACAAAACACGGCGCATAGAAAATTGTAAATATGATCAAACTCATGGCCGTTAGCGGACTCCATCCGGGCGATTTGGCCAGTTTTTCGGAGAGCGAACCGGTGTCTTCAGGGTCGACTTCTCCAAGGGAATATGCGGTGCCGAGGGTTGACACCACCACTTCCTTGGCCGCAAAGCCGCCCACCAAGGCAATATTGGTCCGCCAGTCAAAACCCGCAAACCTTGTTATACGCTCCAGCGTAGTGCCGGTCCGGCCCGCAATTGAGTGCCTTAATGCGACTTGGGCTTCTCCCGAATCAACTGCCAAAAGCCGGCTCTTCAGTTTCGCTGCCGCCTAAGAGAGCTCCGAATCATCGTCGCCGGCTTCAAGTTCTCCGACAGCAGCGCTGTCAACTGAAGCCATTAGGACCTTTCTTTTTTGCTCAAAGCGTTTTGTTTCCTTCTCCGGCAGGCCCGAGAACGTCATCATGGCCCAGAGAATAATCGAAATTCCCAGGATAATGGTTCCCGCCTTTAAGGGCCCTCCTAATGTTTGGTTGATGCTTTCATATTAGAAGCCTCTAACTTTATCCCCAAAAAAAATGCCCCACACCTTAACAGAAAGGCAAGACCTGTTTTGCCGATGATCCAACGTTATATCCCGATCTGGCAGCCTTACGGGGCATTTTCTAACTCCGCTTCCTGTGAAGAAGTATCTTGTTTCAGGGATGCCGTCCGTTCCATGAACTCACAGGCAAATCGTTCGGATTGTTTAACGCACTTGTCCGGACTCCACGGTTCACGCCGATATTCCTCGAAGCGTTCGAGCCAATCCTCACCCACCCGGGGGCAAGCCTGAATAAACGCCATAAAGTCCGTTATGCTGTCGAGGGTCCCGGCACTGAGGGCATGTTCCATTTTGCAGGCCTCTTTATCGGCGGTATTCAACTCGATATTCAGGATATCGGTCAAGAACCTGCGCAGAACCATGTGCTTTCGGTGCACCTCACCGCCCAATTCCGAACCCTTATGGCTCAACTCAACGTACTCGTATTTCTCGTAGTGAACGAGCCCCCGCTTGCTCAAAGTCTTGAGCATGCTGGTCACCGTGGGCATCTTTACGTCCAGTCGTTTGGCGATGTCTTTAACCCGGACCACTTTCTTTTCTTTATCCAGATCGAAAATAGCTTCCAGATAATCTTCCATTACGGAGGTCAGGGGCTTTTCCGCCGAAATTTCCATCTTCGTCTTATCCATAAAACCCACCATAAATTAGAGGAGTTCAAAACTTTTAGCTTCCTCTAACACCAGAAGGGGATTAATATCAAGCTTTTTATAAATAGTGTTTGAGAAAAACTAGGATTTATTGTCAGGTAAGGAAGATCAAAATTTTAACCACAGGAATACATTTACGCTTTTTTTGTGAATATCTTTGTCTGTGTCTGTCTGTATGGGTCTGTGGCTAATTTTATGGAGATATCAATTTTACAGTTGGAAAATACGATTGATATCGGGAGACATCTCTCGTAATTAAATCCAGATTTTGGACGGCGGCCTGTGCGCCAATAAAAAAATCCGGGAGCGGAGTTCTTTTTGTGCCCTTTCTTTTCTTGTATTTAAGGTAAGCTTTTCCGGCCAAAAACAATGCCTCTTTGGGGATTTCCAACATCTGGAAACCAGCTCTAACTATTGCAGATTCCAGATCCTCTATCCGGTCAAAGCCAATGGAGATTTCAGAATAAACGATCGAGTTGATATACAAGATCCCCAATTGATCATACTCGTCCAGTTTTGATTCAGACCAATCTGCCCATTTCGGATCATTCAGGAAAACATCCAAAACAACATTCGAATCAACGAGGACCCTTTTCATTTGTTTCCTCTTGTCAGGGCCATTATTTCATCAGTTGTCATTTTAACGTTGGCTATTCCCCTCAATTTACTGAATTTATATGTTTTTTTAGGTTCGCCTTCCCTTTTCACCAAATAAATCCGGTCTTTTTCTTCTACAAAATCAACTTCAACAGCAGGGGTTATTCCAAATTTTTCCCGAATTTCTTGTGGAATTGTAACCTGGCCCTTTGTGGTAACTCTCATGATTGCACCTCCAGTAATACGTAATACTGGTAATAATAATACTTGTGCTTATTTTTGTCAATTGCGAATTATGTCTACCTATAGACCAGATGGACACCAGAAAAAAATGCAACGCCTGAAATACTGGTACCAAGTAATGGCATCAACGGGTTTTCAGCAATACAGGTAGCCCATTGGAGCTCAATTAGCCAAACAATGCCAATTGTTCCTTTTCCCTTGGGTGAAAATCACGGCTGTTGGAGAGTTCCCCGTTCCATGCTCTGGGTGGGAAAGGTGCGCTCACAATCAGGCGCGTTGCGCCCAGACTTGGCCGTCGCGTGATACGCAACCCGGATTTTGCTCCCTGCCGAAAGCACCCGAGAAAAACACACCTCAAACCGTGCGCCCCGGTGTTTTCGAGCCCCCGGCGTCTTCGGAAGGGTTGTGGGGGTGTAGGGGACATCACCCCTCTCGATGACATTGCCCGCAGAGTCCTGTATGGTCACATCAACATGCCCCAAACCTGAAATCGATTGATTGCGACGATGCACCTTGCCGGTGATGACCAGTTCATTGCCATCCTCGGATACGGCCAAATTAGAAATGTGGACCCGTTCAGAATGAACGGCCTCGATGGAAACGCCCTTTGGGGTGATAAGGTTCTTGTGTTTGGACGCGCATCCTGACAGAAACATTCCGGTCATGGCTAAACCCAACAGAATCGAAACGATGAAATCTTTTGCTCTCATGACAATCCCCTCCCTTTTGCCGTTTTACGGCGACAAAAGATTATTTTCCAGGATGTCGCTCTCTTGCCCTCCTGGTTCAATACTGTCTTTCCTTAATCCTTCCACCCATCCATAAACAGCAGGAATTACAAATAAAGTGAGAAAAGTCGACGTTGCAAGTCCAAAAACAACAACGATGGCCAGTGGTCTCTGTACCTCGGACCCGATCCCCCGGGAAAGAAGGAGCGGGAGAAGGCCCAGGATGGTGGTGGCGGCCGTCATGAGCACCGGCCGCAGCCTGAGCATGGCCCCTTCTACAACAGCTTCCAGCGGCTTTCGGCCTTCAACCATCAACTGGTCAATGATACTGACAAGGACCACACCGTTTTGAACCGCAATGCCGAAGAGCGCGATAAACCCTACTGCTGCGGGAACGGAAAGGTATTCACCCATCACAAACAGGCCAATGATGCCGCCGGTAAGAGCCAAGGGAACGTTGAGAATAATCACAAAAGCGTGTCTAAAGGTGCCAAACGTCATCCAGAGCATGATGAGTACCGTAAAAATCACAATGGGTACAATCACCATGAGACGCATCATGGCCCGCTGCTGGTTTTTAAACTGTCCGCCGTATTGCACCGTGTATCCCGGGGGCAATACCACCTTTTGTGCAATCCGTTCACGGATCTCTCTAAACACGCCTCCCAGATCCCTTCCCCGGATATTCCCGTACACGATCCAGCGACGCTGGTTGTCTTCCCGGCTGATCTGCATGGGCCCCGTGATCTGCTGAATCTCCGCCACCCGGGAAAGGGGGATCATTGACCCGTCGGCCGTGTGAATCAGCAATTCCCCAAGCGCCTTCAGGTCCGCCCGGTAGGGCTCCTGGTAGCGAATATGGATGTCGAATCGCCGCGTGTTGAGGTAGATATTATCCACCGCTTCTCCTCCCACGGCCAGTTCCACAATCTCAAGGATCTGGCCCACAGTGACCCCGTAGCGTGAACAGGCGGCCCGGTCCGCAATCACCTGAACCTGGGGTTGTCCCAGCGCCTGCTCCGCGTTCAAATCCACCAGGCCGGGGACGTCTTCAATGGCCTCCCTGATTTCAAAGGCTTTTTCTTTCAGCACCGCCAGATCCTCCCCAAACACCTTGATGGCCAGTTGGGCTTTGACCCCTGACAGGAGTTCGTCAAAAACGTTCTGAATGGGCTGGGTGAAATTTAATTTAACGCCTTTGTATGCGGAGAGATCTCCATTGAGGTCCTGGATAAGGTCTTTCTTGCTTTGGTAGGAGGGCCACTCCTCCATGGGTTTCAACTCCACATGGATTTCCGCGTAGTTCACGGGATGGGGGTGACTGCCGGCCTCGGGACGTCCGATGCGGGAGACGGTCTCCGCCACCTCTTTATGCCGCATGATAATGCGCTCCATTTTCATAACGGTTTCGGTGGCCTTTTCCAGGGAAATGGAAGGGGCCATGGTGACCCCGATCAGGATGGAACCTTCCTCCAGGGTGGGAATAAATTCCGTTCCGATTAAGGGCAGCGCAGCAAGGCTTGAAAGAAATACAGCCAGGCTCAGGCCCATCACCAGATATTTCTTTCGAAGAGCCTGAAGAAGCATGGGGCGGTACGCCCGCTTGAAGGTTCTCGTAAGCCAGAATTCCTTTTGGGTGCCTTTCTTGAGCAGGTAAGACGACAATGCCGGTGCCACAAAAAGTGCGCTCAGGATAGATCCGAAAAGGGCGAAACAGATGGTAAACGCCATGGGGGTAAACATTTTGCCTTCCACATCCTGAAGGGAAAAAATGGGAAGAAACACGATGATGATAATGGCGATGGAGAAGACGATGGGCCGGCTCACTTCCCTCGCCGCCTGCAGGATCGTGTTGATTCGATTCCCGTGGGTAACCTGTTTTTGGTTCAGGTGGCGGTAGATGTTTTCCACCATCACAATGGCCCCGTCTGCCAGCATACCGATGCCGATGGCAATCCCGCCCAGGCTCATGAGATTGGCGGAAATGCCGTATATGCGCATAAAGATGATGGATATGAAAGCGCAGAGGGGAAGGGACAGGGCCACAATGAAGGCGGAACGCAGGTTGCCCAGAAAAATCAGTAGGGTCGCCATCACCAGGACGGCCCCCAAGACCAGGGCCTTTTTGATGGTCCCCGTGGCCTGCCGCACCAATTCCGCTTGGTCGTAATAGGGATGGAGGGTTACACCCGGGGGCAGGGATTTTTTGACCTCGTCCACTTTCCGGTAAAGATCTTCAATAACCCGGGAACTGTTTGCCCCGAACAATTTGAGGACAATGCCGTAAACCACTTCCTCTTCCCCGTTGCGGGTCACCACCCCCCGGCGAATGGCGTTTCCGTAACCCACCCGGGCCACATCCTCGATCCGGACAGGAACCCCCTGCACCACCTTGATGGGAATGGCCTTGATTTCATCCAGATCTTTCAAAAGCCCGATTCCCCGGACCAGGTGCTCTTCGGCCCCCAGCACGAGAAACTGCCCGCCGGCGTTCCGATTGTTTTCCCGGACGGCACTGATCAAATCTTCGAGACCGATGTCGTATTTTCGCAAGGCGTAAGGGTCCACACGAATCTGAAATTGAAGCACGTGTCCCCCCATGGAGAGAATATCCGTGACCCCCGGGACAGTCCGAAGTTGGAATTTGACCACCCAGTCGTTGATTTCCCGCAAATAGGTGCCGGGATCTTTCCCGTGGGTGTTTACGCCCTCATCCAGGGTCAGATAGTATATGAAAATCTGCCCGAGCCCCGTGGATATGGGGCCCAAAGAGGGCGGTTCATCCATTTCGGGCAATTCCGCCATTGCCGCGGAAAGCCTTTCACCCACAAGCTGTCTGGCAAAATAGATATCCACATCGTCCTTGAAATAGACGTACACCACAGCCAGGCCGAAGGCGGAGGTGCTCTTGATCTGCGTCACACCGGGCAGGCCGTTCATGGCCGACTCAATGGGATAGGCAATCAGACGCTCCATCTCTTCGGGGGCCATGCCATGGGCCTCGGCAAAGACGGGCACCATAATGGGCGATATGTCGGGAAAGGCCTCCACCGGCATCTGGTTGTATTCATAAATGCCGAAACCCAAGACTCCGATGACGGCTAAGATCACCAAGGCGCGCGCTTTAAGCGCCCCTTCAACCAATTTGTTGATCATGATTTATTCCTCTTGAGGGCGGTGGTCCTTAGTGCCCATGCCCCGCATGGCTGTCCATTGAATCCGTCATAAGGGTGGCTTTCAGTTCAAAGGCCCCATCAATCACATAGCGGTCTTCCGGAGACAGGCCTGAGGTAATTTCCACATGGTTTTCATCAGAACGTCCCGTGGTCACAACCCTCTCCTCAAAGCCCCCTTCACCCGGAACGAACACCACTGATTTCCCACCGATGCGCTGAACCGCTCTTTTGGGAACCAGAAGGGGAATGTGCTTTTCTCCGGCCGTTACCCCCGCTTCCACAAACAATCCGGGCCGCCACCGGCCATCCGGATTGGACAGGGTCGCACGCCCGGTGGCGGTGCGGGTTTCTTTTCCCACAAGGGGGCCGATGAACGTCAGATTTCCCGTGGCATCACCAACGGGGCCGACCCCCCGGATCAAGACGTCCATTCCCTTCTTCAAGTGGGGTAATTGCGTCTGGAGCAGATTGATCCGCACCCAGACCGTGCTCATATCCGCAACCCGGTATACGGAGTCGGTCATTTCCACCATTTCCCCGAGGGAGAGGTTTTTTTCCAGTACCTCTCCGTTTATGGGCGAGACAATCTCGTAGCGTGTCAGGGAGACGCCTGCCTTTTGGGGCAACCTGTTAATAGCGCGCTTCGACAGACCCAGGGCCATAAGTTTCTGTCGAGCGGAACGCACCTGTATCCGCGCAGCCGCGAACACCATTTTTGATTCCAGATAGTCCTGCTCCGGCGTTATCTTTTTTTCCCAGAGGGATTCTTCCCGGGCAAAATTCTTTTCCGCCAAAACCCGCCGTTCCCGAGCCGCAAGATAGGCCGAACCGGCATCCGCCAATTCACGGCTTTCCAGGACCGCCATCACCTCGCCCTTGCGGACCGAATCCCCCTGGCGTTTTCTGATCTCCTTCACATGACCCGAAACATAAGGGGTTACCATGGCCACACGATCATCATTGAGGATAATTTCCCCGGGCAGGGTTAAAACCGTTTCAAGGGTTCCCGGGCCCGCTTTTGCCGTAACAATCCCCAGCGCCTGAATCTGTTCTTCGCTTAAACGAATCCGTTCTTCCTCCGGGTGATCTGTTTCGGATTCAGATGATCCATGGGGTTCATGTTCCGCTTCGTGGGCCTCTTCTTCTTGTTCCGGGTGTTCCCCGGTACCGTGGGCCTTCTCTTCATGAACCTCTCCCGCATGGGGACGGGGATCCAACGTACGCCCGTAATAGAACGCCCCCAGGGCAACCGGAACCGCCACAGCCAAACAGATTAAAACCATTTTTCCTATTTTCACGGGGCAACTCCTTTTTTCGATTTTTCAACCGCCGAAACCATATTTTTCATATCCAGACCGGTCAACCGCTCTACCCGGGTCCGGGCCTGCTGGTATGCGAACAGCGCATTGATGTGACGCAAATTCACCGAGACCAGAGTCCTCTGGGCATCCAGCAAATTCAGGTAATCAAATTTCCCATGCCGAAACCCTTCTTCAGACGCCTTGAAAGCCGCTTTGGCCCCGGGCAGGACGTGCTGGGCCAGATCGGTGGCTTCCATATGGGCCCTGGAGAGCCGCTGGTGTGTTTCGGCCAGCGTGTTGACCACCCTTAACCAGACCGCCCTTGATTCCTCTTTTGACTTGCTCAGCCGCTCCCGGGCCTCAAGTGTTGCCCCCTGGTTGCGATCGAAAATCGGGATAGGGATGGATATCCCCACGATGAGGGCCGTATCGTTCACTTCGTTAAAATGTTTAGCACCAAACTTCACCGTCAAATCGGGAATCCCCTGGGCCTTTTCCAGGTCCACTCCGGCACGGTGCTGCTCAATGGCCAGGGCCCAGCGGGCAACATCCGGATTTCGAGACACCATGCCTTCAAGGGTCTCCAGCGAGGGCAGCGGAAGCAATCGACCCAGGCGACCTCTGGCCTCACCGAAAGTGGGGGTTGTCCCCCCCCAGGCCCCTGAAAGCTTTCTTCGAGCGACCTTAAGATCATACTGAGCGTGTTTTACATCGATGCGGGATGTGGAACGGTCCACCTCCGCTCTGACCGCTTCCACGGGAGAAATTTTTCCCGCTTTCACCCGTTCAGATGTGGTTTGAAGGACTTCATCCGCCAGGTGCAGCAGTTTTCGCATGAGGGACAGACGCTCCTGGGCAAAAAGCACGTTCATGAATGCCAGCGTCACCTCTGCAACCACGTCCGCCCGTTCCACCTGGTAATCCCACTGGGCCAGGTCGCGACTGAGGGCCGCATGGGTACTCCTTTTGGCGCGTTTTCCGCCCAATTCGATCAACTGGCTCAACTCGACCTTGGTCTCAGTTCCATCGAAACCCTTGAATGTCCCTGAACCGCCAAAGTTTTCCGTTTCAGCCTCAATTTCGGGGTTGGGAAGAAGCCCGGCTTGAATCACGCGACCTTCCATGGCGCGCTGTTCCCAGCGTGAGACGTTCAGTTCAGGATTATTATCAACTGCCAGATCGATGGCCTTTTGAAGGGTAACGGGATTTCCGTCAAAATCGAAAACAGGTTCAGGAACCGCCGCCATGGGTTCCATGGGAAACCAGCCGACAAGAACGAGCAGCAGAGAAGCCCGGAACAGTTTCGGGAATCGAAATTTTATGGGATACATGGATCATCTCTCCATATGCTAAATGGTTCAGACCAAAAAAATGGCCCACTTCTAAAAAGAGAAGGTATGGAACAGAAAAAAAGAGATGATCAGATGATCAGAATGGTGGTGTTGATAAAAGCAGTGTCAGGGAAAACAAAGGATGGGTCATAAAACCCGTATCCACCCCGGTGGCCCGCAGGCGAACCCATCGTTGGCTCGGGGCTGTGGAGTTGGACAGATGGCAGCAGGGTCAAAGACCGTTTAAAGGATGCTTGGGAAGTAATGAGGGTTTCCGGGGCAAGGGAAAAATGCCGCCGCCCTTCCCCGCTATTTCCATGACGCACACCATGGGGTGCATCATTGCACGGCTGCTGTGGAATCTGATCGTAGTGAAGATGAACCGCCTTTTCGCCATGAATGTCATTGGCGTGAACGCAGACCAATATGGTGCCAAAAGGGATGTTCCCTATGACAACACTCATCATCAGTAAAATTGCAAATCCTGTTTTAAAAGCGCCTTTCATGCCGGACCCTAGAGGAAATTGTTTCATTAAATGGGAATTTATCACTTTTTTCAGGATAGTCAAGGCTCAAATCCACGATTCAACCAATTAAAGGCGTTTTCCAGTTGCCTTTAAAAGGGTTGAGGGTTAAAGAATAAGGAGGAGGGATGATCATGAGCAAAGTCTATTTTATCAAGGCGCGTGAAAACAATACGCCCGAGAATATCAGCGCGGATGCGGCGACTCTGTTTCAGATTTTTCTTGAGCGGGAAAACATCCGCCTGGGGGAAAAACTGCCTTTAAAGGTTCATTTTGGCGAAGAGGGGAATCAAACCTTCATTCCGCCCACTTATTTTAACGGGTTGATTGACATCCTGAAGAACCGCCATATGGAGACCTGTTATACGGAAACCAATGCCCTTTACCGGGGACAGCGGCAAAATCGGTCCGATCATAAAAAACTGGCTTTAGCCCATGGATTTACCCGATTGCCGGTGGTGATTGCGGACGGTGATTATGGGGATAACTACCGTCAAGTGCGTATAAACGGGAAGCATTTTGAGTCCTGTTTCATTGGCAAATATATCGCCGACGCGGAGCAACTGCTGATCATTTCACATTTCAAGGGGCATATGCTGGCGGGGTTCGGCGGTGCCCTCAAACAGTTGGCCATGGGGTGTTCAGCGAGAGGGGGAAAGCTTGCACAGCATCATAATACCATTCCAAAGATCAAATCCCGGAAATGTGAGGGGTGTGGCGAATGCGCCGAAAACTGTCCGTCTGATGCCATAACGGTTTCGGATAAGGCCAGCATCGACATTGAAAAGTGCATCGGCTGCGCAGCCTGTATGGCAGTGTGTCAACAGGGGGCCATTGGCGCCAACATGTTCCAACTGGCTACCGCATTCTTAACGAAAACCTTCAGTGAACGGATGGCGGAATATGCTTATGCCGCGCAAAAAGATAAACCAAATCTTTACGTAAACTTCGCCTACAATATCACCCGGGGCTGTGATTGCGAGGGACATGCCATGAAGATCATCCTGCCGGATATGGGGATTTTTGCGGGAACGGACCCCATTGCCCTTGACCAGGCCTGTCTGGACACCATTGAAAACACCATGGGCCGAAAGTATTTTAAGCGGGGCCGGCATGCACTGTCATACGGTGAAACCCTGGGGTTGGGCTCAATGACCTACGAATTGGTGACGGCAGGGTAACGGAATCAATCGTCCTTTTCATGTCCCCGTAAGCCGGCAGCCGGTAATCCATGGGAGTGTCCTTTAAGCCGCTGCAGCAGGTTTTACAGCTTCAATGGTGGCTGAAGCCACGTAATCCAGTATCTCTTTGCTTTTGGCGGGATCCCATTGTCGAATCAGCTCCCTGCTATAATCTTTCGGTGCAATTCTAATGTCCGTGAACCCGGCCTGTTCCAGCATCTCCTCCGTGTCCTCGATTGTGGCAGCGCCACCAATACAGGCACCCACCAAGCCCAGATCATTCCGGATCTTCTCCGGAAGCGGGGCAGTCGCCAGGACATCTGAGATGGACAACCGGCCTCCCGGTTTCAAGACCCGAAAGACATCTCGGTAAACACCTTGTTTATCGGGGGAAAGATTGATCACGCAATTGGACATGACAATGTCCGCACTATTGTCGGCAACAGGCAGGTGTTCTATTTCTCCCAGGCGGAATTCAACATTCCCTGTCTTCGCGGCCTGAGCATTCTTTCTTGCCTTGCCTAACATTTCCGGCGTCATATCTACCCCGATAACCCGGCCTGAATTGCCGACTTCTCTGGCCGCAAGAAAGCAGTCGAATCCGCCCCCACTGCCCAGGTCCACCACCGTCTCGCCGGGCTTGAGCGAAGCAAGGGCCACGGGGTTACCGCAGCCAAGCCCCATGTTCGCACCCTCCGGGACGCTATCCAGATCTTTCTTGGAATACCCCATGGTTGTGGACATTTGCTTTGCTGATAACCCGGGCTCCCCGCAGCCACAGGATGAAACAGGGGCGGTTTCAAGGGATTTGTCCGGCGGACTGCAACAGGATGTGCTCAGACCTATTCCAGGGGCACTGACTCCGTCCCTTGCCACCTTCCCATAGGTGTCACGAACGGCGTCTCTGAGCTGCTCTTTTTCCAGTGTACCCATTTTGGCCTCCATGTTGTTGGTCTATCATTTCTGTTATTCGACAAATATCGAACTGGCCAGTCAAAAAAAGACCTGGCACCTATTGCGAAAAAAACCCTTGTATGGCCGCCAGGGCCTCAGGGTCCATGGAACACTCTATTTTTTGCCCGTTCCGCTCCATACGGATAAGGCCTGCCTGACGAAGCTCTTTAATGTGATGTGAGATAGTAGATGGCACAATACCCAGATCCTGGCCCAGTTCACCCACACAAGCGCATCCCTCAGCCTCTGCCACACTCTCTTTTATGGTCGTAGGGTTCCCGGGTTGACAACAGGAGATGAGGCGCAGAAAAATTTTGAGCCGGTTTGGGTTTGACAGGGCTTTGAATATTTCCGCGAATTTCTTGATATTGCTATCTTGATATTTCGACATATCTCGAACATTAACAACGGGCAGTTCCTCTGTCAAGACCTTTTTTTACATTATCACCTGGTTTTCATAGTGAAATTTTAAAAGATGCTCCCGGTCCCAATTTTTGAATTACACTATCCTTGACACTCTTTTTCCAAAGGGATATATCTTCTGCTGAACTGTCCCCATCGTCATTCTCAGATAGTCCATGTGAGGCAATCACAATATGGTCCATGCCCTTGAGACGAAAGAGGATCGTATGATCGAATTCGATCATACCACAACCCACCGATTTATGCGACCCAATCACTTCTTCGCGGTTGTCATGTTGGTTTTGTGGCTTTGCCATCCGGTTTTCGGGCAAACACCATCCCCTTCCAAAAAGACCATCGCGTTGCTCTCAGACGGACAAAGCGAACCCTTGAACCATCTCACCCTCCGGTTTCAAAAGGCCCTGGAAACGCTGGCGGAAGGGGAAATAACACCTGTTTTCAAAAAAAGCGACGGCGCCCGCTGGCAGAAAGAAAATGCGGCGGCCGCCCTGAAAACGGCCCTTGGGGATCCAGCCGTGGACCTTGTGTTTATCAACGGCCCATTGCTGGCCCGCGAAGCCCTTAAAACAGCCCGGAAACACAAAAAACCCATGGTGGGTCTTTTCAACTTTGATCCGGGTTTTGTCCTGCCAAAACGATCTGCCGAAAGACGACCGCTGGCCCTGACCACCATCCCGGGACAAATCCGAACGGATCTCCGGACCATGGCCCAGTTGTTCAAAATCCGGGAGTTGACGATCCTGGCGGACGGCTTTTTGCTGGCACAGGTGCATGACCTGAAGCAGCAACTTCTGGATGCTGCCAGGAAACAGGGGTTTTCCGCGACCGTTAAACCGACCTGGGAAACCACGGGGAAGACCCTTGATTCTCTGGGAAAAGAAGTGAAAGCTGTCTATATGACACCGACACTTGTAATGCCGGCATCCGAGCGAAAAAACCTCATCCGTAAACTCAACGGGAAGGGATGTTTTGTTTTCTCGGGGACCGGCGTAACGGATGTTCAAAAAGGCGCCCTGGCCGGACAGCTGCCCCCCATGAACGAACGGCTGGCCCGTCATGCCGCCTTGAATGCCATGCGCTTTTTCTCAGGAATGCGGTTACGAAATCCCATTGATCCCCTCAAACCCAAACGAAGGTTGCAGATCAACGAAACAACCGCTGTGGCAGTTCAGTACCATGTCACTGAGAGCCTGGCGGAAAAGGCTCGGGAAGTCGAACCGGAACCGGCCAAAAAAAGCGTTATCGCTGCCCTTCCCGAAGTGGACCGAATCCCTTTTGACCATTATCTCAAAAAGAGCAGTACGCCTGAATTGACCCTGCCTCAGGCAGTTGAACGGGCACTTAAGAAAAATGCCAGCCTCTCGGTAAAGGGGGCCGCGGTGGAGGAAGATCGCCAGGATCGAGACCGCATGTTAACCGAACTCTTCCCTCAGGTCCGAGGGCAGGTGGGCTATATGCGGGTGGACCAGAACATTGCCCAGCGTTCTTTCGGCATGTTTCCGGAGGACCGGTCTTCGGCAGGCATTGCCCTCCAGCAGCTGATTTTCAGCGATCCGGTCATCAGCCGGCTTCGAGCCGCAAACAAGGGCGTGGACAGTGCGCTTTTTCGGGAAAAATCCCTCAGATTGGATGTGGCGGCACGCACCCAGGAACTCTATATGGATTCTCTGGCAGCGGCCGCCCTGTACTGGATCCGGGAATACAACCTGAAGCTGACGCAACAGAATCTCCAGACGGCGCGGCAACGAAATGCGGCCGGCACCGCCGGTCCCCAGGAAGTCTACCGATGGGAGGCAAAAGAGGCGCACGATAGAAGCCTGGTCATCAGATCTCAATCCGCCCTCCAGAGCGCCATGGTCGGGTTGAACCGGATCATGGGGGAAGAACAACATCGGATCTGGAGTTTTCAGAACAGACGCGCCTCCCAGATGCAGGGGGCATTCAACGAGAAGACTTTCATGTCACTGGTCCTGAACCCCGTCGATTTCCAGGCGCTCACCACCCACGTGCTTGATACGGCGCTCGATACCTCTCCGGAACTGAAATCCATCGACAGCCTGATTGATGCCACCCGAATCCTGAAGGGATATTACAAGAGGCGCTTTGTGGTACCCGAAGCCTCCATGGAATTCGGATACAGCCACACGCTCGATCAGACTTTCAACAATGTCCCCGCGGTTGAACAGTTCTCCCGTTTAGTTCCTGAAGACGCAGACAACCACTGGGCATTTCAAGTCAAACTGGTCTGGTCGCTCTTTGAAGGCGGTGGCAAAATCGTGGATGTGAGAAAAAACAGGGCCACCCTTCGCAAGCTGGAATCCCTGCACCGGGAAGCCAGCCAGATCGTCGAACAACGGGCGAGAAATGCCCTCATTAAAGCATCCGCTGCCCGTTCCGACATGGACCTGGCAAAGATGGCGGCGGAAGCAGCCAATAAAAATTATAAGGTTGTCCGAGATGGGTATGCTCAAGGGGTGGCCACCATTTTAGACCTGCTGGACGCGCAGCGCGAAACCATGGTGCAGGAAAGACAAGCCATCCTCAGCGAATATCGTTTTCTGAAGGCCATTGTGGAAGTGGAACGATCCATGAATCGGATTGCCGCCCTAATACCCGTGGCGGAGCAGGAATCCTGGTGGATGGAATTGAAAGAACGTCTGGGAAGAAAAGGATAATCAGCCCTTAAAACGAGGTCATTCAATGAAAAAAACCTTTTCCCTTTTTTTGATGCTATCGGCGTTCATGGGGATGCTATCCGCAGACGCAGTGGCTGACGATAGCAGCAAACGGGCGGCGCCCGCCGGGAAAGAAACCGTCATACCCGTCAAGGCCCTGCAGGTTAAACCGGTATCAAAGACGTTTATGCGACGTCTCCCCGCCACCCTCATGACAATGGTGGAAACCAGGGTAGCCTTTCGTGTTTCCGGGCGTATCACGGATCTCCCCGTAGCAGTGGGTCAGGTGGTTAAAAAAGGGGAACTGATCGCTTTGCTGGATGCAAAAGATTTTAAAGATACGGCAGGCCAGGCTGAAGCCGCCCTGGCACAGGCTGCTGCAAGACAAAAGGATGAGGGGCTTCATCTTTCGAGAATGCAGAAACTCTGGGCGAACCAGGACGTGGATATCAGTCAGCTAGACAAAGCCCGTGCGGACGCAAGGGGCACGGAAGACCAGGTGAAGATACAGAAAAAGCAGTTGAGTGAGGCCCGGCGCAGGCTATCATACGCCCGCTTAACGGCCCCTTTCACGGGCATTGTCGCCCAAAAGAAGGTCAACGATTTTGACACGGTTTCAGCGGGGCAAACGGTGGTCCTTTTTGTGGACCTGTCACGCCTCAAGGCAAGGGCACAGCTCTCCCCGTCACTGATGCCCGAACACAACCGTTTTGAGACATATGCCCTTGTCATACCCGCTCTCAACGATATGAGACTTCCGGCAACACTGGAAGGCATCGGCCCGAGCGCACTGTCCCCGGCCAATACGTACCCCATCACCGTGATCTTTCAGGCCGGGCCCGGAACTGATCTTCGCCCCGGCATGAACGGGCTGCTGGAAATTACCGTAAAACGGCGTGTGGATGATCGCACCATCCAGATTCCCCTGAGCGCCGTATCAAGCGACCCCACAGGCAACAGCCGGGTATGGGTGGTTGATCAAAAGAAAGGGACCGTGCAAGATCGAAAGGTGGAACTGGGGAACCTCACAGCAAAGGGCATTGAAGTCAAGAAAGGTCTTCAGACCGGAGAATGGGTGGTGACAGCAGGCGTTCGAAAGCTCAGAGACGGACAGCGGGTTCTCATCCTAAAATGAAACCCATGATATTGCCTGAATTATTGAGTTGTTATCTTATACATTTCACCTAAAACCTTATATCTAATTAACCTATGAACATCACAGACTGGGCCATACGAAATAAAACAACGGTGATGATCTTCTCCCTCTTCATCGTACTGGGGGGCATCTCCGCCTATTTCAATATGGGCAAGCTCAAAAATCCCACCTTCACCATTCAGACGGCAGTGGTGATCACCGAGTACCCGGGCGCATCGGCCGAGGAGGTGGAACTTCAGGTCACTGAGGTGATTGAAAAGGCGGCCCAGAAGCTTGGCAGCCTCAAGCATGTGCGCTCCATGAGCCAGCCCGATATTTCCACGGTGTTCGTGGATATCCAGGATTCCTTCCCGCCCGATGCCATGCCACAGATCTGGAACAACCTCAGGGAGCGGATTCATAATGCGCAGGGACTTCTTCCCCAAGGCGCCGGACCACCGCAGATAATCGACCATTTCGGACAAACCTACGGCGTATTCCTGACGCTCAGCGGAGCGGGATTTTCCTATGAAGAGCTGCGCCGTTACGCGGAATATATGCAGAAACGCCTTAAAGGATGCGACGATGTTGCGGAAGTGAAACTCTTCGGGATCCAACCCCAGCAGATCGTGGTGGAACTCTCCCGCACCCGAATGGCGACCCTGGGAATCCATCCCCATGACATCATTAATTCCCTTCAGGCCCAGAACCTTATTACCTATTCCGGCAGCCTCAACGCCCAGCAGCAGAAGGTTTCCTTGATGCCCACGGGAAATTTCCAAACGGTGGAGGACATCCGGAACCTGGTGGTTTCCGGTGCCAATGGCCGACAGCAGGTATTGCTGGGGGATATGGCACTTATTGAACGGCGCTACCAGGCCCCCCCCCAGGTGCTCTTTCGTCATAACGGAAAACCGGCCATCGGTATTGGCATCTCCACGGTGAGCCACGGCAATACGGTTCAAATGGGAAACGCCGTGGAAAAAAAACTGAAGGAGATGACCGCCCACATGCCGGCCGGTCTCACTTTAGACATCGTCAACTACCAGTCCCGGGAAGTCATGGAATCGGTGAAGGATTTTATCACGTCCCTGCTGGAGGCCATAGCCATAGTACTCGTGGTACTCATGCTGTCACTGGGTTTCAGGAGCGCCCTTGTGATCACCAATGGGCTCATCATCAACATCGCCGGGACATTTCTGGTCATGTACTGGCTGGGCATCGACCTGCAGATGGTCTCCGTGGGTTCCCTCATCCTGGTACTGGGCATGCTGGTGGACGATTCAGTGGTGGTGACGGACAATGTAATGGTGCGGCTCCGGGACGGAAATCTCGCCACGGACAAGGCCTGTGTGGACGCGGCCCGGGCCACGGGATGGCCCCAGATCGTGGCCACTGCGGTGGCCTGCGCCAGTTTCCTGCCCATTGATCTGGCCCAAAGCAGCACCGGTCAATTCTGCAAGACCCTCTTTGACGTGGTGGCCATCGCGCTGGCCATCAGCTGGCTTCAGGCCATGATCGTGGTACCCGTGATGAGTGCCAAGATTCTTAAAGCCGCAAAACAGAAGAAAACCGAAACGCCCTACCAGAATAGCTTCTACAGGGTTTACCGATTTCTGCTGAACAACGCCCTGCGTTTCCGGTGGCTGACCGTGCTTTTCATGGCAGGGCTTCTTTTTCTGGCCGGATGGGGCGCCGAATTCATGAAACAGGTTTTCATGCAACCGGCGGACCGGGCCCAGTTTCAGATCAACTACTGGCTTCCCGAAGGCACGCGGATTGAGCGGACATCGGCAGACCTTAAAGAACTTGGAAAGGAACTCCGGTCTTGGCCGGAGGTCGAAAGCGTTACCACCACTGTGGGGAGCGGCCCCCTTCGTTTTCTATTGACCTTCACTCCCCAGCAACCGCACAGCTGTTACGGCATCATCATCGTGAATACCCGTTCCGCGGATGATGTGGATGACCTGGTTCAGCGCACCCGGACCCATATCGCGTCCCGTTATCCGGACGCCGACCCCCTGGTGATCCCCTTTAATGAGTCCGGGGGACCGGAATACGAGGTGGAGGCCCGCTTTTCCGGTGACGATCCCAAAATCCTGCGCGCCCTTTCTGAAAAAGCGAAAGGTATTATGGCCAACCATCCTCAATCCAAAAATGTTCGGGATAACTGGCGCAACCGCATTTCCATCTGGACCCCCGAATTTTCTCAGGTGGACGGGAAAGCCATGGGCATCACCCGCCCTGATGTGGCCCATGCCCTCCTGCGCCTGACCCACGGCATCCCCATGGGCCACTTCCGAGAGCGGGATCGACTGATCCCCATTCTGGTGCGGGCCCCCAAAAGCGAAAGATTCACCACCCCCGATCTGGACAATGTACCGGTCTGGGGAAACGGGAACGAAAGCCGCCCTCTTGCTGCCTTAATCACGGGCCATGAAGTGCAGATGCAAGACGCCATGATCTGGCATTATGACCGGATCCGCACCGTCACCGTCCAATGCAATCCCAAGGCGAATTTTACCACCGTGAAACTCCGAAACGAACTGGCGCCGCTCATTGAAGCCATCCCACTCCCCCCGGGCTATTCCCTTTCCTGGGGCGGCATGTACGAATTCGCCAACGAAAGCAACCAGAGCGTCTATGCCCAGGTCCCCCTGGCCCTGGCCCTGATGCTGGCGCTCGTGGTACTCCTTTTTAACGGTGTGCGTCAGCCCCTGATCATTATTCTGACCCTTCCCCTTTCCATTATCGGCATCACGGCCGGCCTCCTCCTCACCCACAAGGGTTTCGGGTTCATGGCCATGCTGGGCATGCTGAGTCTTATCGGTATGATGATTCGAAACGCTGTCATTTTGATAGGAGAGATTGATCAGTGGATCGCCAAAGGGACCGAACGCTACCAGGCAGTGATCCAGGCCTCTTTGACCCGTGTCCGGCCCGTTCTGATCACCGCCTGCACCACGACCCTCGGCATGATCCCTTTAGTCAACGACAACCTGTTCGGATCCATGGCCATCACCATCATGGGGGGACTGCTCTTTGCCACCGTCCTGACACTGGTCTTCATCCCCACCCTTTATGTGATATTTTTTCGCATTCCGGCATGGAAAAAACGGCCGCAGAACTAAAAACGTTTCACTTGATGTGAGGTGTATTCAATGGAAACTCAACCATGAAACCGGATCACGCACGCTACCGCGGCGGAAGCAATCGCTTCGGCTTTCTACTGGCACTTTTTATCGCGCAGTTGATTACGACACCCCTTTTTGAAGGGAGCCTGGCCGCCGGCTACGTGGGAGACACCATCTTCTATCTTTTTTTGGCAGCAGCCGCTTATTCCGTTCGAAAGAGCCGTTTCTTCAAGCTGACCATCGTCCTTGGCGCTTGCACCATTTTAGGAGAAAGCAGCAGCTATTTCACCGACAACAAGCATGCTCTCATTGCCACCAATTTCATATCATGCGCTTATCTCGGACTGGTGACGTTCTTGATCGCCGCTGCCGTGACCCGACAAAGGGAGATCAGTGCGGACAGCGTCATGGGGGGGTTGTGTGTTTACATCCTGTTGGGGATATTCTGGACAATTTTATTTGTAAACATTGAGATCCTCCATCCCGGTTCCTTCAACTTCGGGGTGCACGGACAACCCCAAAACATGCAATCGCTGTACAAACTCATGTTTTTTTACAGCTATGTGACGCTGTTGACCATCGGCTACGGCGAGGTGGTAGCACTTTCGGGCATGGCACAAACCCTGACCATCCTGGAAGGGCTTATCGGTCAGTTTTATCTGATCTTCTTTATGGCTTCCCTGGTGGGCCTTTATGTTTCAGAGCGGCAATTTCATCGTTTTGATAACAAAGAGGAAGATTCATGAACCTGTTAGAAAAAGAATCTTGACAGGCAGCCTAAAGGCAGCATAAAAAGAAGTATATTTGGATGGACTATAGGAGGTAATTTATGGAGCCACACTATGGCACGAGAAGCCCCAAAGTAAAGACCACAGTATTATTTGAAAAGAGATTACTTGAGGAAATAGACGCGTTCAACCCTTTTAAGACAAGGAAAGACTTTTTAGATCAAGCTTGTAAAATATATCTAAAAGAGTTGAGAAGAAGAGTAATAGATGATAAATTAGCAAAAGCATGTACTGAGGCAGAAGCTGAAGACCTCTCTGTCAATGAAGAATGGGAGACAATCACTCTGGAGGGCTGGAAATGAGGTCACCTCAAAGGGGTGATATCTATTGGATAAATCTGGATCCAACCATCGGCGCCGAAATAAAGAAAACCCGACCTTGTGTCATTATCTCCCCTAATGCTGCTAACCGAAGCGGGCCTTTGGTAATCGTTGCGCCTATTACAAAGGTTCAAGGTAAAAAGATTCATTTTCACGAGATCTTTCTTCCTAAAGGGACTTCAAACCTTCAACATGACTCAAAACTAAAGGTCTTTCAACTGAGATGTGTAGACAAGAAACGTTTGAGAAAATCAAAAATTGGTTCCATTTCCCAAGATCTTATCAAAAAACTGAACGAAAAAATACAAATTGTGACCGGTCTCTATTAGCGCCAAGGGTAAGGGCCTCGAACCCTCAGTCAACAATCCAAAATCCTAAGGCTTTTCCTCTGATCGCGGCAGTTTAACAATAAAAGTGGATCCTTCCTTCAATTGGCTGTTCACGTGAACCGTGCCCCCGTGTGCCCCAACAATGGCTTTGACAAAGCTGAGACCCAGTCCAAGGCCGCGCCTGGAGCGGCTGAGATCGCCGCGATACAATCGCTCCCAGATCCTGGGCACTTCATTTTCAGCGATACCCATGCCTTCATCGGACACGGAGATCACAACGCTCTGACCTTCTTCCATGGCTTCAACCTTCACCTTGCCGCCCTTTCCGCCGTATTTCAAAGCATTGTCCAGCAGGTTCGCCAGGACTTGCTGCAGCCGGGTTCGGTCCGCATGGATCATGAGCATATCCGGTAAGTTCATAACCACTTTTGTGTTCTGTTCTTCCGCCACAATCTCATAGAGGTCCACCACATCGCGGATCATATCAGACACCGACAAGGGAATTTTCTCCAGTCGCATGGCGCCGGTTTCCGCTTCCGCCACATCCATCAGGGTGTTGAGCATGGTCAACACCCGTTCTGATTCTTCCATGCAGTCCGCCAGCGCTTCCCGGCACGCCTCCCTGTTTTCAGGATCTTGAAGGGCGAATTCAGCAACACCCCGAAGACGCGTCATGGGCGTCCGCAAATCGTGGGCCACATTGTCCAGGGAATTATGCATGCCCTGAATCAGCAGGTCGTTCTTGTCCAGCATTTGATTGAACAGGCCCACCAGTTCATCCATTTCACCTCTTTCCCGGCGAACCGGTACGCGTAGGCTCATTTCTCCGGTCTTCAGGATATTTTTGACGGTCTCAATCAAGCTCCGGATCGGTTTCATGGCACGAAAGGTCACCATGCTACCGCCGATAATACCCAGGAGAAGAATGGGAATCATGAAGATCAAGAAAACGGTTCTGAAATAGGAGAGCAGCTCCCGGCTTCGGGCTGAGCTCTTCCCGACCTGAAGGGTGATACCACCGGGGAGCGATGCCATGCCCACTGTCCAGACGCCCTTTTCAGCGGATTCCTCGAGGAACAGCCAGAAATCCTTCTTCCCCGGCTGAACCGCCCTCAAACGGCGCGGATCCGGACCTTCAAACCCGGGAGGGAATTTCAAGAAGAGCACCTGGTTCAGCGGCCCCACAATGCGAACAAAAAAAATATCGCCCTCAGGGTTGGCCTGTTCGTCAAAGCGGGCCTTGAGTGCTCGAATCCCGCCTTCCTCATACCAGGCCTGGTATTCCAGGATGCGGTCCTCTACAATTTCCTTCTCACGCTGTTCAACCAGGTTGCCGATCAAATAATAGGCCACCAGAAACAGCCCGCCCGAGGCGATGACAAAAAAGAGCGCATAGAGTACACTCAGTTTAAGGCTGAAGGTCAGGCCGACCTTGCTACTGCTCTTTGAGGACATAACCCATCCCGCGCACCGTGTGGATCAACTTTTTATCAAAATCCTTATCGATTTTATTCCGCACACGACAGACCAGTACATCCACCACATTGGTCTGAGGATCAAAGCTGTAATCGTAGACATGCTCCAGAATGGATGTCTTGGAAACAATGCGGCCCTTGTTGCGGAGCAGATGTTCCAACAGGGAAAATTCACGGGAAGGAAGGCTGATTTCCTCTTTTCCCCGTTCCACCTCCCTTGTCAGGAGATCCAGTGTCAGGTCCCCGGCATGAAGTGTGGACGGTTCCGCCACCCGGGTTGACCTGCGAATGAGGGCATGAACGCGGGCCAGGAGCTCGGAGAATGAAAACGGTTTGGTCATGTAGTCATCCCCACCGGTCTGCAAACCCTTGACCCGATCGTCCACTGACCGTTTTGCGCTGAGAATAATCACCGGAATCGTGATCTTCTTCTGACGAAGCCGCTCAATGAGGGACAACCCGTCAATCCCCGGCAACATGATATCCACCACGGCCGCATCATAGGGTTCGGTCTCCCCCAGGTGAAGGCCGTCCACACCGTCAAGGGCCACATCCACCGCAAATCCGGCTTCTTTCAAACCGTTTGAAATAAAGGATGCAATTTTGCGATCATCTTCAACGACTAGGATTCTCATCAGGCGTTTCCCCTATTAACGTCATGTTCTGTTTTTAAACTTATTCAGTGCGCCCCTGTCTAATGGTCAGGAGAGCACCCTGCTCCACGGTTACCCGTGAACGGATCTTTACGACCGGGGACACAAATAAAACAATCGCATCCCGTTCGATGGTGACGTCCGATTCAATGGTAATGGAAACGGCGCCTTCACATTCGCAGGTTCTGCCCGCCGGAAACGTGATATTTTGTATCACCACCTCATCTTCCGAGCAATCCGGGCAGGACCAGACATCCATATATTCATCAGCCCCCACGTCATAGCCCGTCCCCTGCGGTCTTGGGTCCCCATCAAAATCATCCACAAGACCGGACACAAAGATGCCCTGGTCCACCACCTCGGCGACAGGCGATGCAAGATGAAGGTCCCCATTTCCTGGCAATACGAACCAATCAGCCGCTCCGTGGGTCACATTATGTGAAACCGTTCCGGAAGCCCCGTCCCGCTGCGCAACAACCCGATTGGTCAGATTGTTGATGATGCTGACGCCGGTAGTTTCGGCAAAGCGATATTCGATAGCGTTGGGATAGCTGTTCTCGTTCAAAATTGTATTGTTGTATACCTGGGCGCCGGGAGCGGATTCCAACCCGATGCCCACGTCCGCAAAACCTTCCGTCGCGTCATGGTAGATCATGTTGTTCCGGATAATGCCGTCTACATGACCACGATCTCCCAATCCGAAACCGATGCCTCGATCACAGTTTATAATGGTATTGCGCTCGACCAGCGTATTTTGCGAATCGCTCCAGAAATGGATGGCGTGTTCCGCAATCGCCTCACTCGGACTGCGAATATTTTTGAAGGTATTGCCACGAATCACCCAGTTAAAGGCATGGTGTGCATCCACCCCGCCGATATACCATTGGGGCCCAATACCGGCACTGTATTCAAACATACATCCTTCCACCAAACCATTGTCGGAATGAAGTTCGGGCTGACTCTCATCATAGGGGACCTTGACCATCTGTTCATAGGTATCCAGGATATGGAGGTTTACAAAGGTGGGCGCCTGAGCATCAATCTGCATTTGAATAGCATGGTAATAAACCTCACGCAACGTCATGTCCCTGGCGGTAAATTGGTCCCCTTCAACAAAAAAAATATGTGATACTGATCCGGGCAGCCCGGTGCCGCGAATCGTGACCCTGCTTCTGTCTCCGGACAGGCTTCTAATAATGACGTTGTCGGCCTGAATCACCAGGGCAGAAGTGAGGGTATAGACGCCGTCTTCAAGAAAAATCTCTTTATCTCCACCCGCGTTGGCCGCTGAAACAGCCGCCACCAGTTGGTTCACCGTCCCCACCGTTGCCGCCCCACTCACGCAGGGCATGAACATAAACACCACGGGAAACGTCATTTTCAGGAAAAACAAGCGGTTTATTGCCATTCTTACGAACTTCCCGATCATTGAGGAGTTCCAGATTTCTAAACATGTTTTTAAATTGTACTACACAAGAAACATTCAGTAAAGGCGAGAGAACGAGCGAATTAGTGATTGGATCGGAATTCCATGGGGTATCGTGAAATCAGCAAAAAAAGAGGCGCTCCCCGAAATTAGAAGGAGCGCCTCGGATTGTTCGAAAAAAATAGTTCGGGCTATGCTACTTTAACATTCGCAGCTGCGGGACCTTTCTGTCCCTGCTCAATATCAAAAGTGACCTGATCTCCCTCGTTAAGGGACTTAAACCCTTCCATGACGATTGCAGAATGGTGAACAAATACATCCGGACCGTCTTCCTGCTCGATAAAACCAAACCCTTTTTGATCGCTGAACCACTTTACAGTCCCATTAGCCATAGTGACATCTCCTTTTCTTCCTGAATAGATCCACACTACCATACTTGCGGCTGCCACTTTGAAAATGGAATTTCGTTCGATAACGAAGCCAGACACGAGCTAGGGGCGGAAAATTAATAGTGGATGGAACTTAGCATGATTTATGAAAAAATCAAGCTTTTTTTTCCAATTTATAACTTAAATTGCATTTTTCGTGAATATTCTTTCATACTTTACCCCACAGTCCACATAATCGCACAATCACTTCTGCCGCCTTTTCAAGCGCAACCTCTGGAATCCATTCGGTTTTTGAGTGAACCATCATGGCGCCCGTGAATATATTGGGGGTGGGAACCCCCATAAAACAAAGCCGCGCCCCGTCCGTCCCCCCTCGAATGGGATTCTCCCGGATGGCAATACCCGAGGCCTTGATGGCCGTTCTGGCCTTATCCGCCACCTCCGGATACCGGCGCAGAACCTCCTTCATGTTCTTGTATTGCTCTCTGACCCTCATATTGATTTCCAGCCCATTGTAACGCTGTTCAAATATCCGTGACAGTTGTTTAAGGGTGTCCATTCGGCGAGTATTTTCGGCTCGATCAAAATCCCGAATGATCAATTTGACCGTTGCAGAATTCTCATCGCCTGTTATTTGGGTCACATGATAGAATCCTTCACGATCCTCAGTATGTTCGGGGCTTTCCCATTCGGGCAGTGCCGCGATGAAACGGGCCGCCAAAGCCGCCGCGTTGACCATTTTATTCTTGGCATACCCGGGATGAATATTATGTCCATTGAAAACCAGGTTCAGGCCCCATGCGTCAAAGCATTCCTGTTCAATTTCCCCCATCATGCCCCCATCCATGGTGTAGGCAAATTCGCCCATCCGTTCCATTTGGATGAAATCCGTACCGGCGCCAATCTCTTCATCAGGGGTGAAAACGATTCGCAGTTCCGGATGGGGCAGTTTGGGAAAAGCTTTAAAAGCACAGAGGGCCGCCATAATCTCGGCGATACCCGCCTTGTCATCGGCTCCCAGAAGTGTCCGTCCGTCGCTCATAATGAGCGTTTCACCAATGAACTGCAACAGCTCCGGCGATTCTGCGGGCGTCAGCCGGATTTTTCCAGCTCCGGGAAACTGAATTTCGCCTCCATTATAATCTTCAATTACCATCGGCTTTATATGGGCGCCTGACTCCGATGGAGAGGTGTCGAGATGGGAACAAAATGTAATGGCAGGTCCGACAAAACCTGTCGAAGACGGCAACGAAGCGTACACATAGCAATGGGCATCGAGCTCAACATCCGACAACCCCAACTCAATGAGTTCTTCCCTCAACAGCCGGCCCAAAACCCATTGCCCTCCCGAAGAGGGATGCATTTTGGACCCAGGATCGGATTGTGTGTCGATCCGCACGTACCTGAGGAAACGTCCCCTTGCCTGTTTCCTCAAGAAATTACTGACTTCTTCATTCATCTTGTATTATTCAGATAGGCAATGTTCTCAAGGTAACCATCAATAACTTTCCCGGAATCTAACTTGAAAAGTTCCGCATAAGCCTTGAGAAAATTCTTTAGATAAAACGTCTGTGGCAGGGATTTGACATCATCACTTTCGATGGCTGTCAATATTTTTAAGCTGATCCGGGTCACTTCAAAGATCTCTTCAACAGCTATGCCCACATGTTTTCGAAGTCTTTCCAGATCCTTACCGGAAATCAGCTCTTTTGAGAGAATTTCCCGGGAAACTTCAGTAAAGTCTTTTCTTCCAATTCGCTTTTTAACCTTTAAAGACAACGATTCCCGTCCTCCCGTTTTCTTAAGGGAAAACAGCGGGATGGGACCCTTCGATTTAGGCTTTCCGTTTTCCGGTAACGACGCATCGATAACGCCGGCATCAACCAGTTCTTTGTTGTAGACCATCCTTTGGCTTTTATCAATTAAAGTTGAAAAAGCCTCTTCTATCCTGCGCAGGATAGCGTTTCGCTCTTTATCGGTGAAGAAGGAATCGGAAATCATTGAATCTTCTTCATAGATGGAAAGCGCACTCCGGTAGGCCTGCCTGATTTCGAAGGGCGAAGCATTGGCAGGGATTTCCAGCAGTTCGTAAAAATTGAGATTCTCAAACCTCTCCATATTTTCCAATGGCGTTTGACGCTTTTCCGGATTTTTTCAGCATCATCTCTGCCGTGTGTTTCAGGTCGGTTGAGGTGGGCGTATAGGGATATTTATTCGCGAATATGGTTTTGGCAAGAACAGAGTTATGCACCCGCTCGTCATAGGTAATATTGCCCAAGAATTGGAAACCCGCATGGAAATGCCGGTTACAGACTTTTTCAATCTTATTGCCGAGCGTCTCATCAATATGTTTTCGATACTGGTTCAAAACGAGCTTGAAGGTGAGCTTGTTTAATTCCTTTTCAAGCAATTTCCCCCGGTCAGGGTCTTTCGTCATCACCCGGTCAACAATGTCCAGGGGGGATCTGACCAGGCCCGTTTCGGATTCCCCGGCAAGTTCCTTGACAACATTGCTGAAGGCATAATGTTTCAGGATCTGCTTCACCCTTCTCAGATAGATCGCTTTGATAAACTGAACGGTATTTTGTATTGAAGTGGGTTCCGGTGTGAAAACGAAAATACCTTCATGGGCGGATAGAAAAAAATCGAGCACATTATAGGTTGAACCGGCGCCAAGATCTATTAATACGATGTCGAATGGCAACCTATGGATGGCATTAATGATTTTCACTTTTTGGGCATAGAAAAGGTTCCCGATCTCCAGGGAACAGTCCACCGAACTGATGAGATGAAGGTTGGGTATTTCAGTGGGAACAGCGACCGCTGAAAGGTCACTGACAGATTTGTTCAGATAGCTGTTAAGCCCTTTTTTTACCTGACGAAACCCCAGGAGAGAATGGAGATTGGACCCCCCCAGATCCAGATCCACCAGGACCGTATTATGCCCCTGCCTGGCGAACAGCGCGCCGAAATTGGCCGTTAGAAAGCTCTTGCCGCTTCCACCCTTTCCCCCGCCGATAGCATAAATCTGAGCCATAATCCTCATCCGCACGGTCTTTTATTAAACTAAAACCATAGAAACATTACACTTTCACGGAATTAACGCACATGTCAAGCAAAAGATGAAAAAATATGAACATAAATGGATAAATCCCGATTAAGCTTTCATTTGAGGACCTTGCATAAAACCCAGGTTTTTCAGCTCGTCATCGTAGTGCGGAATCATGTGATCCCAGGAGAAGCGTTTCATTTCAAGAGAAAGTTTTTCAATTTTTCTTTCCGAACCGGAAGTCCCTAAGAGCACACGGGCCAGTTTCTCAACCAGTTCCTCTTGATTTTTGTAGAGAAAATCCTTGTGAGAGGATTCGGGAATAATCTCGGGATAAGACAACCGTCGGGGCAGTAACGGAATACAGCCGGCGCTGATGGCTTCCACCATTGAAATGCCGAAATTTTCCTGCCAGGCGGTACTGATAACCACCGTCCCTTCTTTCAGCCACGCTTCATAGGCAAGTCTTGATGGCTCATGGCCATAACGGACAATCCTTTTCCCATATCGTTTTCGGGCGGCAGTGAAATCTTTGGGGCAATTTTGAAAATTCTCTCCCAGGAGGGCCAATCGGAAATCGATACCCCGCTTGATCATCTCGTCCAGGGCCAGAAAAAAGTCTTTGGGATTCTTGTCAAACTCCCAACGGTGATTCCAGATAATCAAAGGCGGCTTCGATCGAACCGGGGGCGCGCCATGGTTCAAGTTTGCGACATCACATCCGGGATGGAGCACCCCGGCCCGGGAACGGATTTCATCCACCACCCAGGTCGGCCTGAAATCGGGCATCATTTTTAAAAACTTGGGCAATTTTGAAAAAAAAGCATCAAAGTGGGTTTGTGAGTTAAACAGGATACGCTCAGCGGCAAGTGCCGTGGTCATATCGGTGAATCCAAAATGGACATCCATGGCCTCCCCGGGCGCCAGGGGATAGGTGATCTGGCTCTCATGAAAATAAACAAGCGCTGGTGGGCAACCTGCCCCAATAAGGGACCGGAAATCAGAGAGGCTCATCAGGTCACTGGTAATCAGGCCATCATAATCTTCCAGTGGGGGACTATTTTTCAGAAAATAAAGCGCCGCACCCCGCATGCGCCACTTCCAGAAACGGGCGGGCAAAGTCACCAGATCAATCTGATAACGGGAATGCTGCAACAACCCTTCTGCAAAATACCGATGAGACCCGCCAAAGAAGGGCTCCAGAAAAAGAAATTTCACGTTAACCCTTTCCTCCTGATCATGGTTGTGATAATTTCGTCAACCGTTTCAAACAACGGCACCTTTCAAAAATAGATTATTGAAACCAATATAACAAACCAAACCAATTCACAATGGAAACCTGGAGACTTCTTGATACGCCGCCCATGACGGCAGCCGAAAACATGGCGCTCGACGAAACCCTGCTGGAGCTGAAAAACCATGGGCATACCCCCAATACCATCCGGTTCCTTCAGTTTTCCCCCAGGAGTGTTCTGGTGGGGTATCATCAATCGGTGGCAGAGGAGATACGAAAAGGATACTGCCGGAAAGAAGGCATCGAGATTAACCGCAGAACCACGGGTGGCGGGGCCATTTTTTTTGATGAAAATCAGCTGGGGTGGGAAATCATCTGTGATAAATCGTTTTTTAACGTGAGCATTCCCACAGCACATCTGTTCAAAACCCTTTGCAAACCCGTATTAACAGCACTCTTAATGTTTGGTATTGAAGCCGATTTTCGCCCCCGAAACGACATTGAAATTGATGGACGGAAAATTTCCGGCACAGGGGGAACGGACTCAAAAAATGCTTTTCTTTTTCAAGGCACCATGCTGGTGGATTTTGACGTTGATACCATGCTGCGGGCCCTGCGCATTCCTGTGGAAAAACTTAAAGCCAAGGAGATTGATTCGGTCAAGGACCGCGTGACCTGTTTGAATTGGGAACTGGGGCATACCCCATCTCTCGGGGATATCAAGTCCGCCATCAAACATGGATTTGAAACGGGCCTGGGCATACGCCTTGCGCCTGGAGACATGACCCCCGAAGAGCACCTCTTGCTCAAAGAAAAACTACCCTATTATCAATCCAGCCAATGGATAAATTCCGTCAACCCCAGGTTTCAAAAACGGGACTCGGTCCAATCCGCTTACAAGGCCGAAGCCGGCATGATTCGCTTCACCCTTGTGGTCAAGTTACCCCAGAGAAGGCTTAAGGATATCTACATCACCGGGGATTTTTTATCGTTTCCATCCCGTGCTCTTTTTGACCTGGAAGCGGCACTGCGTGGCGCACCTCTGGACCGAAAGCATCTGCACGGTATTGTCCGGTCATTCTTTGACGAGAAAAAAATCATGATTCCGGGTATGGATTCCCATGATTTTATGATTCCACTGGATCAGGCCCTTGAAAAAATAAAAATCACAGCGTTCGGGCTTAGCCTGAAACACTGCAACCAGATTTCCGTGGCCAACGGATCCTTTGAAGCGGTGATCCGCAAAAAGCCATCCGTCCTCCTGCTCCCCTACTGCGCCAAACTCACAGACTGCGATCTCCGCTACCGTAAAGCCTGCAGGATCTGTGGAGAAGATGGCTGCACCATCGGTCCGGCCTGGACCATGGGCCTGAAGGATCGCATGAAAGTGGTGAGTATCATCAGCTTTGAAGACCTCTGGGCAGAGCTGCAGAAAATGAAGGAAAACGGGGTAAGCGCCTTCATCGGCTGCTGCTGCCAGCCTTTTTTTGCGAAGCATGTGGATGATTTCAGGAAATCGGGGTTGCCCGGCATACTGCTTGATATCGACAACACCACCTGCTATGAGCTGGACCAGGCCAGGGAAGCCTATGCAGGAAAATTCGAGAGCCAGACCCACGTGGATCTGGATCTCCTTGAGACAGTTCTGAAAGCGGCTTGCGGTTAAAATAAGAAAGAAACCATATGAAACCCATCACCTGCGACATTCTGATCATCGGCGCCGGACCGGCCGGGTCCTCTGCCGCTATTGCCGCTGCCAAAAAGGGCATGGATGTACTCGTGGTGGAACGGAAAGCCGAAATCGGGGTTCCGGTGCAGTGCGCCGAATACATACCGGCCCCCCTGGTGGGGCAACTCAATCTGGGAACCGGTTTTGTGGTCCAGAAAGTTTCTAAGATGCGGACCATCCTCCCGGACGGGTCGGCCACGGATATGGCCGCGCCGGGGTTTATGATTGAGCGGGACCGATTTGATCAGACCCTGGCCGGGCAAGCCCGGAAACTGGGCGCGAAATTTCTTCTTTCCGCCAGAGCGATGGAACTGACGGAAGAAGGACACGCGGTGATAAGAGAACGCACCGGAAAAACAGCCACCATAGCCCCCCGCGTCATCATCGGTGCAGACGGCCCCCGGTCAAAAACCGCCTTGTGGTGCGGCGCCCCGGATCGGAATCTTCTGCCCGCAGCCCAGTTTAAAATGGCATTATGCGGGCCCATGAATCACACCGAGGTACACCTGTCCCCCCATATTTATGGGGGATACGGATGGCTTTTCCCAAAAGGGGGCGCCGCCAACGTGGGACTGGGCATGAAGCGGGATCACTCGCACCCCGGCAGGATTTACAATTTGCTCAGCGAATTCACGGAACAGCTCAAAAAGGAAGGGAAAATCAAAGGAGACCCTTTCGGTTCCACTGCGGGCTGGATCCCCGCCAGACCGCTTGAAAAAGCGGTCTATGGCAACATCCTCCTGACAGGGGACGCTGCGGGGCATGCCCACCCCATTACGGGTGCGGGCATATTCACGGCCGTATCTTGCGGGCGAATGGCCGGGACCTGGGCTGCGAAAGCCGTGGAAACAAAAAACTTGGGCATATTAATAAAATACGACCGTGAATGGCGGGAACTGTTCGGCCATACGCTCATGCGCGCCCATAATAAACGCCTGCTCATGGAGGAAGAGTGGGATCGTTTTCACCAGATCATAAAGTCCTGCTGGATCGGTTTTCGAGAATATTATAAAGGCGGTTCACCATTATGACCGATAGAACAGAGTTGGAAGAGGCCAGACGCATTTCCTGGGAAAATCTCGGGAAACAGATCACCTTTTACGTCCCGGGAATGTTTTACTGTAACGGGGTCAAAGGGAGATACCCCGGCATCAGCATTACCGGCGATGAATGCGCCCTTTCGTGCGATCACTGCAGTGGTAAAATCCTCACGACCATGATCCCGGCCACAAACCCCCATGAATTACTGGAAAAATGCATTCGACTTGAAAAAAGGGGGAATTACGGGGTTCTTCTGAGCGGCGGGTGCACGAAGGATGGAAAGCTGCCGTGGCGGGAATTTGTCCCGATCATTTCTGAAATAAAGCAGAAAACCGGTCTTTTCGTTTCCATCCACAGCGGGCTGGTTGACTACGGGGAGGCGCTCGCCCTTAAATCTGCCGGTGTGGACCAGGCCCTTATTGACGTCATCGGCGACAACGAAACCTACCGGAAGGTCTACCATGTGCCTTTTGGTGTGGCTGAAATTGAAAAATCCATGGAAGCGCTTCAAAAAGCAAATCTTCCGACCGTCCCCCATGTGGTGTGCGGCCTGGATTATGGACGGATCACCGGAGAAGAACAGGCGTTGGAGATGATTTCCCGATTTGCTGTGGAGCAGGTGGTGATCGTGTCCCTCATGAATGTCTCCGGCACCATCATGGAAAAGGTTACCCCCCCGGATGCACACCTTGTGGCCCGGATTATCGCGAAAGCACGCACCCTCATGCCTGAGACCTGTATCAACCTGGGATGCGCCAGGCAGCGGGGCAACACCCTGATGGAAACATTGGCCATTGATGCCGGCGTAAACCGGATGGCCCTGCCGTCGGAAGAGGCTATTTTGCGGGCAAACTTCCATGGCCTTGAAATCCGCTACCAGAAAACCTGCTGCTCTGTTACGAAAAACTTTGCAGATGGCAGCTGGGAGCACTAGCTTTAAAGCTGATGCCGGATAAGCACACGAAAGAGGAAAATGATGATCCAGACCGAACGGAAAAAAATCCCGGAGAGCCCCGAGTACCTTCGCATGAGCCTTGCGGCCGCCATGACCTTAGGTTTAAAACCCGGTCGATTTTATCGAAACGCCAAGCTCTATTGCATCAACCTGCTGCTCACCTATGGCGCCGGCTGTGCTGCAAGATGCGCCTATTGTGGTCTTTCAAACAAACGTGAGGGGCAATATAACGAAAAAAGTTTCATCCGGGTGACCTGGCCCTCCCATTCACTGACCCAGATCATTGAACGGATATCGGCCCGTCAGCACAAGGTCAAACGGATCTGTATCTCTCAAGTCACCCACAGGCGCTCCGTCCGGGACACCAAGGACATTTGCGCCCGATTACGGTCCAGCTTTGATATCCCCGTTTCCCTGCTTATCTCCCCTACAATTCTGACAAAAGCAGATCTTTTGGACTTCAAGGATGCCGGAGCCGACAAAATCGGTGTGGCCATGGACCTGGCAACCCCCGAACTGTTTGATAAATACCGCGGCAAAGGGGTTGGCGGCCCCCATAACTGGAAGACCTACCGGCAGTGTTTGTCTGATGCCATTGATATTTTCGGAAAACGCAATGCCGGAAGCCATTTCGTCACCGGGATGGGTGAAACTGAAAAAGAAATGGTGGAGGCCATCCAGAAAATTCAGGATTCAGGCGGATGGACCCATCTATTCTCCTTTTTCCCCGAAGCCGATTCACAGATGAAGGAACACCCCATGCCGGAAATGGATCAATATCGCCGCATTCAACTGGCCCGATATCTCATGGATGAAGGTATCAGTCGGGCGGAAAAAATGGCATTTGACGCCTCGGGCCGCATTCTTGATTTTGGTCTGCCGCCCGGGGAACTGGGCCGCATCATTAACACGGGCGAACCTTTTCGCACCAGCGGCTGCGAAGGTTACGACGGTCAGGTGGCTTGCAACCGCCCCTATGCCAATTCCAGACCCGGGCCTGACATCAGAAATTACCCCTTTCCACCCAACGAGGAAGATATCCATCGCATACGATATCAAATGGGAATGTCATGATTTTACTGAGGGAATGGGAATCGCTCAAAAAATGTTTCGCAGCGATCGATCTCGTTGAATTCTTGTGGCGGATGTGATAAAGTTAAAAAAAAGGACGTTATAAAAATCGGGAGGAAAAAAATGAAACGATTTAAAATCTGGATGGTAACACTTTGCTTCTCTGTTCTGCTAATCGGAGGAATTTCGCCCGCACCAGTGAAGGCCGGTACAATGGATTTGATCTCCAAGTTGGTAGATGCATTGGGAATCACTGAAAAGCAGGCGGAAGGCGGTGTCGGTGCCCTGTTTAATAATGCCAAGGAAAACCTGAGTACCGAGGACTTCAACAAAGCAGCAGAAGCTGTCCCCGGTGTGGATAAGTATATGGCCGAGGTCCCTTCTACTGATTCAGGGGGAGGTGCCAGCGGGCTTCTCAAAAGCAGCGGACTCTCCTCGCTGGGTGGTAGTGCATCTAAAATCGGCAGCATGGCCGGTCTGGCGGATACCTTTTCAAATCTCGGAATGAACGCCGAAACCATGACCAAATTCGTACCCATTGTTACTGACTTCATGGAATCCGAGGCAGGATCCAGCGTGGCGGGACTTTTGAAGGGGTTGTGGCAGTAAGCGCCTGGGCAAAAGGGTTGAAATGCCTGCCTTGACTCTGACAGACAATTGATGATATCATTTTCACGGGTTTATGGAATTTAGAAAGCTTAAAAAACAAACGGATCCTCAGGGTTTATTGACGAAAAGGAATTGGTGGTAAAATGATATTTTCGCAAATGGGATTCTTATGGAAAATGTCCTGAGCATTACCGATCGGATTGAAGACAAAAAACGGCAGAAACAGATCACAAGCAATCGGGATAAGTTTGATGCCGTACAGAGACTGCTTCAATGCGGGTCATGCCGTTTTAAATGCGCCATGTGCGGTCGTCATGCGGAAGAAGCCAAACCTTCGAATTCACGGGAGAAACTTCATTCCGAGTTCAGTTTATGTGAAAGCTGCGGCGCCGAATTTGAAGATTACATCAAAATTTCTGAAAAAAAGGGACAACCGCAAGATATTTTCTGGCACAACAGGGAATGGCTTGAACTCTGGTCCTGCTGGGTGACGTACCAGCGATCCCTCAATAAATTCAGGAAATCTTTTAACATAAAGCAGTTGCCTGATAACGAATGCAAATAATAACCGCCCACCGGGTTTCCAAAATGGCGAACCCGGATCCGGCATGTTGTTTTTTTGATCCAGTCACGCCCAGGCTGTTTTGTGATCAACTCGAAATGATTCATGTAATGGAGGTAACCCGATGTTTGGAATAGGCATGCCGGAATTGATTATCATTTTAATCATTATCCTGGTTATTTTCGGGGCTGGAAAATTGCCTGAAATCGGAAGTGGCATTGGCAAAGGGATCAAGAATTTCAAGAAAGCCACCCATGAAGCGAAAAATGAAATTGATGAGCCCAAAGAAGAAAATGACGAAAAGCAGGAGGATAAATCCTAAACCCAATCGACCCGACCCGCCCCTGCCGAATCCCCATGAACGGCAGGGGCATTTTTTCTAGAAAGGGATGTTGTCGTCAGGAAGGTTTGGTGGGGGTTCTTCGGGTAAATCACCCTGAGGCGCTCTGCTCTCCATCCTGTCACCCGGAGATCCGAGCATCTGCATTTTGTAGGCAACAACCTCCGTTGTATACCGTTTGTTCCCATCCTTGTCTTCCCATTGCCTTGTTTGAAGGCTTCCCTCGATATAGACCTGGCTTCCTTTTTTCAAATACTCCCCGCAAATCTCTCCAAGCCGCCGCCAGGCCACGATCTTGTGCCATTCGGTCTGCTCCTTTTTCTCGCCCGTATTCTTGTCTTTCCACGTTTCTGTCGTAGCAATAGAAAAATTGGCCACCGCTACGCCGCTGGGTGTATATCGAACCTCCGGATCCCCTCCCAGATTCCCCACCAGTATTACCTTATTAACACTCGCCATAATAACATTTCCTCCCCTCATTAACTGATTCACAGGACTTATATGGACTGTCTGAAGCTCCTCCAATACCATATGCAATGGAAACAAGTCAAATAGTGATGGGGACGCTAAAACGTTATCTTATCTACGGATCTTCATGGCGCCAAATCCAACATGCGGTCAAGGGCCATTCGCGCATCAACTCTTATGGCCTCCGGCACCCCAACCCTGTTGACCTGGCCCATATGCTCGAGGGTCCTCAAGCGTTTATCCTGGCTGATCCTGAACATATTAGGGCATAGTGAAGTCACACTTCAAAAAACCAAATTTTCTTGTTGACATACATGCCACATTGTGGCAGTTTTCATGACATAATGTGGAATTTCAGTCAAGCGTTCTTGAATATATATTTTGGAGAGGATCGTGAACAGGAAAGAATTCGTGGACATCCGAAAGAAACTGAACAAGACGCAGAAGCAGATGGGGCAACTGCTCGGTACTTCGGTTAAGGCCATTCATAGTTACGAGCAGGGATGGCGGTCAATCCCGGTTCATGCGGAACGGCAGATCTATTTATTACTCTCCAGGATCAATGGAAGCCCTGAAGATCAAGAGCCCTGTTGGATCAAGAAAAAGTGCCCCTTTGAGCTGAAGCGTCAGTGCCCGGCCTGGGAGTTTCAAATGGGCGACCTGTGCTGGTTCATCAACGGCACCATCTGCCAGGGAACTGAACATAAAGACTGGCGGGAGAAGATCGAAATCTGCAAATCGTGCGATTGCTTTTCCTCAATACTCTGATATTTCCGAAGCCCTAAAACCGCTCTAAATCCAGGAGAATAACTTATGATAAACAAGCACGGGTTCAACACACTGGCCTTACATGCGGGCGCCGAGATTGATGAAACAAATTCAAGGGGCGTTCCTCTCCACAGAACAAGTTCATATGTTTTTAACAGCACCGCCCATGCCGCGGATCTGTTTGCCCTCAAAGAACCGGGAAATATATACACCCGCCTGATGAATCCCACTCACCAAGTGCTCGAAGAGCGGATGGCCGCCCTTGAAGGCGGCGCCGGGGCGCTTGCCCTTGCATCGGGGACGGCGGCCATTTTCTATGCCGTGATCAATATATGCGGACATGGCGATGAAGTGGCGTCAGCCAATAATCTGTATGGCGGAACCTTCACCATGTTGGATTCCATACTGCCCGAACTCGGCATCAAAACGAAATTCGGGAACCCGCTGGAACCTGATCATTTCGGGGACGTGATCAATGAACACACTAAAATGCTCTTTACCGAGGTCATCGGAAATCCGGTACTCGATGTGTCCAACATCAAAGCCCTTTCAGAAGTGGCACATCAGCATCATATCCCCCTGGTGGTGGATTCAACCTTTACCACGCCTTATCTCTTCAGACCCCTGGAACACGGAGCGGATGTGGTCATACATTCCCTGACCAAATGGCTGGGGGGACACGGCACGGGAATTGGCGGCATTGTGGTGGATAGCGGCAAATTTGATTGGACGGACCGAAAATTCCGCCTTTTTAATGAGCCGGACGAATCATATCACGGGCTGCGGTATGCACATGATCTCGGAGATCTGAACCCTTTGGCCTTTATTACGCGCATGAGACTGGTGCCGCTCAGAAATCTTGGCGCCTGCATAAGCCCGGACAACGCCTGGATGTTTTTGCAGGGAATTGAAACCCTCCCCTTAAGGATGCAGCGTCACTGCGATAATGCCATGGCAGCAGCCAAATATCTGGCGGATCATCCCGCTGTAAAATGGGTCAGGTATCCGGGCCTTAAGCAAGATCCGACCTATGAAACAGCATCGCGGCAATTTGAAAACGGTTTTGGCGGCATGGTGGTCTTCGGCGTTAAAGGGGGTCGTAAGGCCGGAGAAACCTTCATAAACAAGCTAGCGCTCATAAGCCATCTGGCCAATGTGGGCGATGCAAAAAGCCTGGCCATCCACCCTGCGAGCACCACCCATTCGCAACTTTCAGAGGATCAGCAACAAGCAAGCGGAATCACACCCGATCTCATCCGGCTATCCGTGGGCATAGAATCCATAGAGGATATCCGTTCGGATCTTGACCAGGCCTTGGCGAGCATTAGATGAGTGAATATATAGAACATGAGAAAACCGGCGTATCGGTCGGGATTGTGGAGAAAAAATCCTTCACCTTTGCCCACCCGCCCAAGGAGATGACCCTTGAAAACGGTTCCACATTGGGTCCTGTGACACTGGCCTATGAGACTTATGGAGAGCTGAATTCCGACAGGAGCAATGCCGTTCTGATTATGCACGCCCTGTCCGGTGATTCCCATGTGGCCGGTTATTACGGTCATGAAGATGCCAAACCGGGTTGGTGGGAGATTATGGTGGGTCCGGACAAGGGAATCGATACCCATAAATATTTTGTTGTTTGTTCCAACATATTAGGTAGTTGCATGGGTTCCACCGGCCCCGGTTCCATCAACCCGAAGACCGGCGAACCTTTCGGACTTGACTTCCCGGTGGTCACCATCGGGGATATGGTTGCCGCCCAAAAGGCCCTGGTTGACCACCTTGGCATTAAGCGGATTCTTGCGGTTGTGGGAGGTTCCATAGGCGGGCTCCAGGTCCTGGAGTGGTGCCTCAAATACCCTGATATGGTTGTCTCCGCCATCCCGCTGGCAACCACGCCAAAACATTCCGCCCTGACCATCGCTTTTAATGAGGTGGCCAGACAGGCCATCATGGCGGATCCCAATTGGAACAACGGCCACTATTACAATGGCGCGAAACCTGACTTAGGCCTTGCCGTGGCCCGCATGATCGGTCACATCACCTATTTGTCGGACGAATCCATGCGGCATAAATTCGGGCGTCGTCTCCAGGACAAGAGTGATTTCTCATTCAATTTTGATGGGGACTTCCAGGTGGAAAGCTATCTCAGATACCAGGGTACAAAATTCGTGGAACGTTTTGACGCCAATTCATTCCTCTATGTTACAAAGGCGGCAGACTACTTCGACATAACGAGACAAGATGAGTCCGGCTCTCTGGTTAAGGCCTTTTCAAGGGCAAAGGCAAAATTCCTGGTGGTCTCCTTTACCTCGGACTGGCTATATCCCACGTATCAGTCCAAAGCCATGGTAAAGGCCATGAAGAAAAACGGGCTTGATGTAAGCTTTTGCGAGATCAAAGCCGACTGGGGCCATGATGCCTTCCTGTTGCCCAGCGAACGGTTAACGGCTTTGATGAAAGGCTTTTTAGAACGTGTCTACAATGAAACCAAGCGATAGCCGAATACGATTTGACCTTCAAGTCATCGCATCCTGGATCGAACCGGGATCTAAAGTCCTGGGCCTCGGTTGCGGGGAGGGTGAACTGCTGCACTTCCTCAAGAAAAATAAACGGGTGACGTGCACGGGGATAGAACTGGACGAGGACAAGGTGGCCAAGTGTATTGAAAAGGGGTTGACCGTACTGCAGGGGGATATCAACGAGGAGGTGCTTGACTACCCTGATAACGCATTTGATTACGTCATCCTGAGCCGGACCCTTCAGCAGATATATGAACCGGGGGAACTTGTCCGCGACATGCTGCGCATCGGACGGAAAGCCGTCGTCAGCTTTCCCAATTTCAGCCACTGGAATGTTCGCCTGAAGCTACTGACAACCGGCCGCGCCCCCCTTACCAAACAACTCCCTTATGAATGGTACAACACGCCGAACATTCGCGTCATTTCCATGGAAGACTTCCGAAGGTTTTCAAGGGAAACGGGCTTCTCCATACTGAAAGAAGTGGCGATCAACACCGATCATCGTGAAAAAAGCGGGAATGTCATTAAACTGTTTGCAAACCTTCGAGCAACCTATGGCGTTTTCCTTATCGGAAAAAGGCAATTATAAGGGATAAGGATAAAAACCGAGAAAGCCTATTTTAAGAGGGTTGATCACTCAGTCGATGCAATCAAGGATGGGTGAGATGTCTATCTGGTTTTTCCAGATGCCCAGGATGTTGGGGTCAATGCCCATTGAGAGTCCCAGGAGCTGGGTGAAAAGTATGGTCGGCATGGGTTCGGTGATACGTCCCTCGTCCAGGAGACGCTTTTGCACCCTGTCGAACTGCACATGACAATAGGAGCAGGCAAGACAAAGATAGTCAGCTCCGGACGCTCTGGCATTTTCGATCTTTTTTCTGGTCAGTTCCGCCGAGAGATCGTCATCGATGCCCCACATGGCGGAACCGCAACACTCCGACTGCAGATGCCAGGGAACAAGGTCCGCCCCGGTCATGGCTACCAGATCGTCAAAGACGGCGGCGGTTCCCGGCCCTTTGAACTGAACCAGGTCCCTGGGACGGAGAATGTGGCATCCGTAGTGGACGGCAACTTTTAATCCCCTGAACTTTTTGACGATATTCTCTCTTATGCGCTCAGGCCCCAGGTCGTCGTAAAACACTTCCATGATGTGTCGGATCTCAACACCCCCTTCATATTTCAGTGCTTCCTTTTCAAGCTTGCCGTTGATTTCGGCACTGAGGGTTCGGTCCGCCCTGAGTCGTTGATTCACCTCCTTCAGGGTGCCGTAGCAACAATTGCAGAAGGTCATAATGTTGACCTTTCTCTCCTCCGCAATGGAAAGGTTCCTTGCCGAGGCAATCACGTGGGCTTTGTAGTTGTAGTTTTTTAGGGGATAGCCGCAGCAGTTGAGGGCCTTGTCGGTCAACTGCACCCCGAGACGCTCAAGGATCGCATCGGTTGATGTCTCATATTGTTTGAGAAAGATGGGAGTGGTGCAACAGCGTTGGAGTGCCAGTTTCATGATCTTTCTCCTGTCCGGCGGTTTTGGCTTTTTATGCGTGCCACCGCAAGGTTTTTCAGTTCGGTCAGCACATCCGTCACCAGGACTCCTTGTGGGCAGGCATCCTGGCACTGGTAGCAGCCAAGGCAGTACCAGAGCATCCGGGACCTGAAAGCCAGATCGGGCACACCCAGGGCTATTGTGCGTATGATCTGATGAGGTGTCATCCCCAGGGCCTCGCGAGGGTTCTCGTAGTTCCGGACCACGGGGCAGGCCGACGTGCAGGTGATACAGGTGAAACAATAGGAAAAGGTCGATCCCTTGGCCGAAGAGAGCATCTGTTTCTTGAAATCCCTGTCCATCTGGGCGGGGTTGATGGGGTCGTCCGGGTCGGACAAAGCGGAGCAAACCGCTTCAATACCGACCATGGGTTGTTTTTGGGCTTGGTGATAATCGGCCTTCGCCACAGTGGGGCTCAAAAGCCCCCTGTACATGGAAAAAGGCGTGAGGACCAGCAGTTCGGGATATCCCCGTTTCAGCACCGCCTCTCTCACATCGAACCACAGCTCCTGGAGGTTGATGCCCGCAGGGCAGACCGTTGTGCAACGATAACAGTTGGTACATAGATAGAGGCCTTCCTGAATGACAGTTATCTGGTGTTCATTCAACGGTTTTCCCGAGGCAAGGGCTTTGAGGGAGGTGATCTTCTCCGACGGCAGGATATTTGGGTTCGGGATTTCTTCAAAAACGACCGCCAGGGAGCATCGGGAGGTGCAACTCCCGCAGTGGGTGCAGGCATCCAGGGCCATCATCTGCAGGGTGATGATATTTGCCGGGTGGGACTTCCCCTTCTCCATGACGCTGTTTATAAGCAGGTTCAAGGGGGTTGCCAGAATGTGAAACAGTCTGCTGAAAGGGAGATAGGCAAGGCCCACGAAACAGGTGAGAAAATGGATGGTCCACAATAAGGTGACAAGTCCCGACCGATCCAGGGGAAGGGCTGCGGGCCGAAGAATGGTGGCGGCCCCGTAGCTTATGAAGGCCCACTGGGGACGGGAATGGCAGGCGGCACAATTCATTTCGTGCAATTCATGGCCCCGGGTGAGCAATTCCTTGTCAAAGGGGGGGGTGAGATTCGGGGAAACCACGCCGAAATCCTTCACCCACAAGGCCTCCAGGGCTTTTAGGTCCTGTTCCTCGTCAAAATCCGCATAATCCGTCACCATCCGGGAATATCGTTCAAAGGAGACGATTTTTGCGGCTTCAAGAAAGAGTCCCGATATCATGATTACGGCGAGGAGGATTAGGGCATATCGATCCATGACATTGGTGGAAAAACGGGGAGCCTTTTGGACAAACCTGCGGTAAAAGGCAATCCCGACGCCTACAAATACCAGAAGTGCAAAGAAATTCCTCAGAAAAAGAAATGGGTTCAGCGTGGCGGCATAATCCCTAAAGAGGTTTGAGGTGAGCATCCCTTCCAGGGCATGCATCAACAGCAGCAGTGAAAAGCCCCAGAACATGCACATGTGCATGACCCATCGAAGTCGGCTTTCCCGCATGATCCTTCGCTGGCAGAAAACATCCAGCAAAAGACTCTTCAAGAGAATAAGCACCTTGCCACTGAAAAGGGTCGCCACAATACCGCCCATGGCCGCAAAAAAGCGTTCCCTTGCCGTAAACGGTTGGGTTGTTAACTCAAAGTTATAGCGAAACCAGGTGCTTATTTTGAAAATAAGACCCAGAGAAAAGATAATCAGTGAAAGATATAGACTAATATTGAAGATCATGATTGTTTTTCCCGCGCCTTCCAAACATTCCTGTTGGGAGGGGGATAAGGTACGTTCTCACCATTTAAACATTTAACAAAGGTGAAATAGTGAAAGAGAATATACAGGAAAAAATCCATATGGTCATTGACCTAAGTCAAACTTTTGTTTGTTTTTGTGTAAATCATGACATGTGAAACGGGGACCACCATCAAAAATAATTTGACATATTCAAGTTGGGAAAATTGAATAAACCTGAATTCCGGTGTCACGATTCAATTAACTTCCCTAAAAAAGATCCGGGCCCGGAGGACCAGGATTTCCATATTGGATTAGAATTTTAAGCCGTGCCAATCGGCAAAAACAATATATTCTTTAGGAAACAGCGCCAGGCGATCACCCGGATGGATCATAGTTTTTTTGGGAACGGCCCTGTGGTTGACCATGGCCAGTTGTATCCAATTTTCAGGGATTTCATGTGTTTGTAAAACCTCGAGTAGCGGCATCGGATCTTTAAGCTCAAACCGGATTGAATCCTCGTTAACATCCGCCATTTTGTTCTTCAATGATCCAAATAAGACCAGTTCAGTATTGGTTCTCATACCTATCTCCTTTAAATTCATGTTTTCGCATCCCAATATCTTTTCCTCCAGCATAGAAAACACAAACAGAAACCGAATGAATTGACTTAGGTCAATTGCAAGTAATCCATTTTCAAGTAAAATCGAACAAAAGATCCTGCAAAAGAGTATGAACCGTCGATATTTAGTGCCCGAACGAAAACTGTCTTTTTCGCCAATCTCTGCGTCAGAAAAAATTTTAACCCTCGAAATACCAAATGTCTTCCTGCGTTACAATTACCGCTTTCCTTGAACTCGCACAAATTTTCTCATTCGTGGACAGTCACTATCTCATAGTCTCCATTTCACTTTCAGGAGATTTATTGAAAGGGGATCGAAAAAAAAGACAGTTCCTTATTGACTGAAGGGGAAAAACCGTTTAAGCTATTGTTTATTCAAGCAATTACTTCAAGAGATACAATCATGGAATCAAAACGGGCCATTAGGTCACATCAATCGTCCGGGAACGGACAATGAGGATATACATATGCTGAAAATCATACCACTGGGGGGGCTGGGTGAAATTGGCCTCAATATGATGATCATTCAACACGGTTCGCACATGGTGGTGATTGACGCCGGCTTAATGTTCCCGGATGATTACATGCTGGGCGTGGACCTGGTTATTCCCGATTTCAGCTACCTCAGGGAAAACAGGGAAAAAATCGAAGCTGTTATTCTGACCCATGGCCATGAAGACCATATCGGCGCCTTGCCTTTTTTGCTGAAGGAGTTTCCGGTACGCGTATTCGGCACCGGCTTTACCCTCGATTTACTCAGGGAAAAACTGAAAGAACACATCCTGCCTCAAAATGCCGACTTGCAGACCGTAATTCCAGGAGAAATCCATGAGATCGGTCCATTCAAAGTGGAATACATTCGCGTCAATCACAGTATTGTTGACGGGGCAGGTCTGGCGCTGGAAACCCCGGAAGGCCTCATCCTTCATTCCGGAGACTTTCGCATCGATCCCACGCCGGTGGATGAACAGACGACGGACCTCATCCGTTTTGCGCATTTCGGTGAAAAAGGTGTCCTGGCCTTTTTTTCCGATTCCACCAATGCCGAAAAGGAAGGTTACACCCTCAGTGAAAGGGATGTCAAAAAGACCCTCAGAGATTTCTTTCTGACCTGCCCCGGAAGGCTCATCGTTGCCAGTTTTGCCTCAAATATCACGAGAATCCAGGAGGTCATTTCCCTGGCGGAAGAGTTTGGCCGAAAAGTGGTTTTCAATGGAAAAAGCATGATCACCAATGTGGGAATTGCCAGGGCCCATGGATTTGTCCATTTTTCAGAGGATCTTGAAATTACAGAGAAAAAAATGAAATCTCTTCCGGACAGGCAGGTGGTGGTGATTACCACCGGCAGCCAGGGAGAGCCCATGAGTGCCCTGAGCCGAATGGCCAGAGATCAGCACAAAGGCATAAAGATACACAAGGGTGACACCATTATTCTGTCCTCCAGGTTCATTCCAGGCAATGAAAAGGCCATTACGTCGGTTATCAACAAGCTGTATGGGTTGGGAGCGGATGTGATTTACGAAAACGTATCCGACATTCATACCTCCGGACATGCCAGACAGGCGGAATTAAAGATCATGTTGAGTCTCGTGAAGCCGCGTTATTTCATCCCCGTCCACGGTGAATACCGACACCTGGTTAAACACGCTCGAATTGCCCTCGACATGGGGATGGACACAGATCATGTGCTCATTGCCCGGGATGGTGATGTCATCTCTTTTGATGAGGGTATTGGAAAGATAAAAGGCACCGTGCCGACAGGGCGAACTTTTGTTGATGGCAAAGGGGTTGGCGATATTGAGGAAACCGTCCTGAGAGATCGAAAAAAACTCAGGAGCCACGGCATGGTGGTGGTTCAAATGGTTTTGGATGAACAGACGGGAAAGATTCTATTCGGCCCGGAAATGATATCCCGAGGCTTCGTATTTGAAGATCAGGGGAAATTTATTCTTGAGGATGCCCAATGTATCGTGTTAGAGGTGGTCGACGAAATAGAAAAGCCTTGTCCTGTGGACGGCAGAAGGCTGGAAGCGGAAATCCGTAAACGGCTGAAACGCTTTTTCTACAATGTGATAAAGAGAAGCCCCCTTATCATACCGACCATCATCGTTTTGTGAGCGTAAAATAAAGATGAAAAGAAAGAAACCATCATCGTCTAAGCCAGATAAAAAAGGGCTGCAACCCAAATCCGTGCAATCCGAAAACCGGCGGCATCCGCTCAAAAAGGAAATCAGGGGGCTCATTTTCCTGCTCCTGGCGATTGTTCTGGGCGGCAGTCTTCTCTCCTCTTCTCCCCTGGACAAACTGTTCTGGAACGTGGCAGGGGATTTAGGCAAAGCACACAACCTCTTTGGAACCGTCGGAGCCCATTTATCCGGTGGCTTGTTCGATCTGCTGGGGCTTGGCGCGTTCTGGGTGCCATTGATCCTGATTGTATTGTCTTTTATTACATTCAAGGGTCGCCCCCTTTCCTCACCCGTGAAGGGAATCATTACCGTGCTGATCATGCTGGCCTCATTTTCAGCACTGTTGAGCCTTCAGTTTGAAAATGGTCTTTTCTACAGAGGAGCCATCATGTCCGCGGGAGGACTCATCGGCCTTCATATTGCGGGAGTATCCATCACGATTCTCAACCCTTTCGGGTCCTATGTTCTCCTGGCATCCATCTTCGTCATATCACTGCTGACGGTGACCCGCCTCTCCTTCGGATGGATTTTCTCTTGGCTGGGTGTGTGGATATTGGGAATTTTCAAAAAAATCAATGAAATCCTGACCAAAAGAAAAGAGCGGAAAAAAAGAGCCCGGAAAACCCTGGTGGCGCGCAGTAAAATCAAGAAAAAACCAAAAGTGAACATCGTGGAGACCGCAAAAAAAGAACCCCCTCCCCCTCCCCGGCAGGGGAAATTTGCATTCATGCAACGGCCGGGAGAGTTCCAACTCCCGTCACTGGATCTCCTGACGCCTCCCCCGCAGAACAAGAACATCACCTTTCAGCGTGATGCCCTGGAGATGAATGCACGCCGGCTGGAAAAAAAGCTCGAGGATTTTGGTGTGGAAGGGGAAGTGGTGGAGATCCTTCCAGGCCCCGTCATCACCATGTATGAATACAAACCGGCGCCCGGGGTTAAAATCAGCAAAGTGGCGGGTCTCTCAGATGACCTGGCGTTAACCCTGAGGGCTCAGAGCATCCGCATCGTGGCCCCCATACCGGGCAAAGCCGCCATCGGAATTGAAATCCCCAACAACCAGCGCGAAATTGTTTATTTACAGGAAATGCTTTCCAGTTCCGCCTATACCGATACCAAAAGCAAACTACCCATTGCCCTGGGCAAAGACATCACCGGTTCCGCCGTGGTGGCCGATCTTGCGAAAATGCCCCACCTGCTGGTGGCAGGCGCCACCGGTACCGGTAAAAGTGTCTCCCTCAACGCCATGATCCAGAGCCTGCTCTACTCGCTTACCCCGGAGACGGCGCGATTCCTGATGGTGGACCCCAAGCGCATTGAGTTATCCGTCTATCAGAACATTCCCCACCTGCTGCATCCCGTGGTTACCCAGCCCAAAGATGCCAACAAAGCCCTCAGGTGGGCCGTTTCAGAGATGGAACGGCGATATATGCTGCTCTCCGACAGGGGTGTCAGGAATATCGACTCCTACAACCGAAAAATCGTGAAACAGGCCAAAAAGAAAGATCCGGTCAGAGAGGGGGGCGAAGACCGGGGCACCGATCGCCACCTTCCCTATATCATTATTATTATTGATGAACTGGCGGATCTCATGATGGTCAGTTCAAAGGAAGTGGAAGAATCCATCACACGCCTGGCCCAGATGGCCCGCGCTGCCGGCATTCACCTGATCATCGCCACCCAGCGTCCCTCGGTCAATGTGCTGACCGGCATCATCAAGGCCAACTTCCCTACCCGCCTGTCATTCCAGGTTTCCAGCAAGGTGGACTCCCGAACCATCCTGGATACCAATGGCGCGGAACATCTTCTGGGCGACGGGGATATGCTGTTCATGCCCCCCGGCGTGGGCCGCATCACGCGCATTCACGGCGCCTATATCTCCGAGGAAGACGTCAAAGGGGTGGCCGACTTTCTGAGGGGCCAGAAAAAACCGGACTATGACACCACCATCCTTTCCCATATGGCGGAAGATGAAACCAAGGATGAAGAGCCCCTCGAACTGGATGAAAAATTTGATGAGGCCGTGGAAGTGGTCTGTAACACGGGACACGCCTCTATCTCCATGTTGCAGCGAAAAATGAGGGTGGGTTACAATCGAGCGGCCCGAATGATTGAAGCCATGGAAATAGAAGGGATCGTGGGACCGTCAGACGGGGTCCGCCCACGGGAAGTATACGGCAGAAAGGGAGGATGACATGCAAAAAATTCTGTTGATGATACCCGCACTGATACTCCTGGTTCATTCGCCTGTCTCAGCGGAAGACACCCTTTCAAACATCCTTCAAGGGATCAAAGGGCATTATGGGCATACTTCAGGACTTTCCGTGCCCTACACCCGCGAAGTCGTCACCCGTTCCATGAGCATGCTGGGGGCTCAGACCAAAGGGGACCTGGCCTCGGGCATCATTCATTTCAAATCCCCTCATTTTCTGAGGCTGGACCAGGAAAAGCCCGGCTACGAAATCATCATCGCCAATGATAATATTCTCTGGTGGTACATCCCCCGCAAAAAAGAGGCCCACCGGTACCGGGCGAAAGATTTCGGCAGAGAACTGAGGCTGCTGAGTGACATTTTCAGTGGACTGGCAGAGGTTAAAGACAGTTTCAAGGTGCAGTTGCAGGAAAAAGATCAAAAAGGGGACACCAAAATGGTGCTGGTTCCCGACCCGCCCTGGCAGGAAATTGATCGCATCGCTCTTACCATAAGCCCCGAACATGAAATCCGCTCTGTTCGCATTTTCAACGCATTGGGGAGCGTCACCCGATTCAACCTCGGCGATTTTGAACTTGAAAAAACCTTTGAAAAAGGGTTCTTTGAATTTGTTGCGCCGCCCGGGGTCAACGTCGTCGTTGAAGGGAAAAATCAACCCTAAACCAACAGGGGTCCATTATGCCAAGCGCCTTAGAAAGGATGGCCGATGCCGTTCAAAATGCGCCGGCCATTCTTCAAAACATCAAAACCGAAACTTCCAAACAAATGATCGGGTATTTCCACCCGGTGTTTCCCGGGGAAATTCTGTATGCGGCCGGCATTCACCCGGTTCAATTGTATCCCCGATTGGATGAACCCATCACCCTGGCGGACGATCATCTTCAAACGTACCTTTGTGCCTATGTGAGGGCGGAGTGGGACCAGATATTGAAAGGAGAACGCCCCTACCTGGATGGCGCCATTATCCCTCGAAGCTGCGAGGCGGTCACCTTCCTCTTTCAAACATGGAAACGGCACAACCCTTTCGATTTCATCGATTACGTAAATATCCCATGGAAAAACAGCGCCAACACACTTTCTTTTTTCACAAAAGAACTGCAACGGGTCAAAAAAAATCTTGAATCCTTTATTCATGGGGAAATTACATCCAGCGCCCTCGCAGATGCCATTGCGTTATACAACCAAAACAGGTCGCTGTTAAGAAAAGCCTGCAAATTAAGTACCGCCCAAAATCCACCCTTTGAACCCCTTGACATCTTTAACATGGTTATGAGCGGATTTGTGCTGGACAAAAAAGAACACACCCGGATGATGACCGCGCTTTTGAGCCAGATTGAAGAAACCGCCGTTTCTCCCGAACCCCCACCGGTCAGGCTGCTTCTGTCGGGGGGTTGTGTCCTCGACACCCGGCTGCTGGATATCATCAACACTACGGGGGCAAAGGTTGTTGCAGATGATTTCAATAACGGTGCCAGATCCTTCCAACCTATTGTGGAAGAAGGAAAAGACCCCATGGAATCCCTTGCCAAAGCCTACGCCACCGTGCCCTGCGGATTTAATACCGCAATTGAGGATCGTTTTTCATTTATGGCGGACGCTGTCTCACAACACGCGGTGGATGGCGTTCTCTTTGCCATCAACAGAAACTGTGAAACTGAAAAATTCGATTATCCCCTACTGGATCGGAAAATCAGAGAGCGTTTTAAAATACCCACCATGCTCATTGAGACCGATTACCTATGCGCCATGGGAGCCTTGCAAACACGGATAGAGGCGTTTATTGAAATGATTGGGGATAAGGATATCTAATGGAAATCAAGAAACGGGAACGCCCGGCCTTCAACAGGGACATTGGCGCCGCCATGAAGAAACATTACAGCGATACGCGAAATCGAAAACCCCTGGCCCATACGCTCATGAGTTCAAACCCCCTCATCGAAGTGGCCTATGCCGCCGGCATTCAACCGGCTTTTCCGGAGAACTATGCCTGTGTTTGCGCCGCAAGACACGCATCACCCGCATACTGCGCAAAAGCCGAAGCCCATCACTATACCCAGGATCTGTGCTCTTATTGCCGAAACAACCTGGGTTATACCCTTGCCGATGATATTGAGCCGCCCAATGGCGGCATCGGTGATCCGGATTTGCTCCTGCTGACAAGCAGTGCCTGTTCCCATTATTTCAAATGGTGGGATACCCTGCGGGAAATTCACCGAAAACCCCTGGTGTTTGTGAATACCCCGCGGGTCATGGAGCCTGATAATATTCCGGATTTTTATGTGGATTTCGCTAAAGATGAAATCAAATGCGCCATTGGGGAAATCGAATCCATCCTGAACATCTCAATCGCTCCTGAAAAACTGGCCCATGCCGTGCACCAGAGCGACAAAACGGTTGCCTACTGGCAGAAACTGCTGGATCTTCAAAAGTGCATCCCCGCCCCTTTAGGTTTATCGGATTTGAGCAATGCCCTCTTTGTTTTGATTGTCATGGCCGGCACAAAGGAGGGAGCGGACCTCATGGAGAAGATTTATCATGAAACATCCCGACGGGCGATGGAGGGCAAAGGGATTCTCAGTCGGAACGAAGAAAAGCACCGCCTTTTGTGGCTGAATATACCGTTTTGGTATAACCTCAAAATTCTGGGATACTTTGAAAACCGGGGATGCGCCTTTCCCATGAGCGATTACTGTCAATACATCTGGGGCGTCACCCGAATGGACAGCAATAACCCCCTTGAGGGGCTTGCCCGAAAGTCCCTTGCAGGCGAACTCAACACCAGCCTGGATGACCATATTCACATGTTGATCCGGGACATTCAGGCTTATCATATCGACGGCGTCATTGCCCACTCCAACATGAGTTGCCGGGTGTTGTCCGTGGGTGTATTGGATGCGGCCAACATCATCAGGAAAGAACTCAACATCCCGGTGCTGGTCCTTGACGGCGACCATGCCGATGAAAGGGTCTATTCCGAAGCCGAAACCATGACGCGAATTGATGCTTTTCTGGAAATGCTTGGAGGACAATGAAGATTATGCCCAAAAACTGGCCCCCTGAATATGACGCAAAATTCCTTCCGGAGCACAACTCCCCATTCTGGGACCGGAAACTGGAGACCATGGACCCCCGTGAACGGGCAGAAACGGTCATTCTTCCAAAACTGCAGGCCCAGCTTCATTACGCCTACCGACATTCTCCCTTTTATCGCAACAAATGGGATTCAGCCGGTGTAACGCCTGAAGATATTCAATCCCTGGCCGATTTCGAGAAAATCCCCTTTGTGACCAAAGAGGAAATCCGTGAGGATCAGCTGAAACACCCGCCTTTCGGCAGTAACCTGTGCATTTCAAAAGATGAAATCGCTTCGGTTCACGGCACTTCGGGCACCACGGGTAAACCCACGGCGTTCGGCATCAGCCAGGGGGATATGGAACGGATTGGCGAAGCCCATGCGAGAATCATGTGGGGCTTTGGCATACGTCCGGATGATACTGTTTTTATCGGATCTTTTTTCAGTTTATACCTGGGCAGTTGGGGGGCGCTGGCCGGTGTTCGGAGGCTCGGCGCTGCGGCGTTTCCATTTGGGGCGGGCGTGCCGGGTCAGACCGAAAGGGCCATCGAATGGATCCAGGAGATCAAGCCCACTGTTTTTTACGGTACCCCTTCTTACAGCCTTTACCTGGCTGAAAAAGCCAGGGTCCTGGGTGTAGATCCCGGTACGGATTTTAATTTCCGTATCCTCGTTTTCTCGGGAGAACCCGGCGCCGGCGTCCCTGCCACCAAAAAACGGATTGAAGACACATACGGCGGCATCTGTATCGACACCGGCTCCACCGCGGAAATGACACCATGGATGACCAACGGCGAATGTGAGCACCGAAAGGGCATGCATTTGTGGCAGGATATTGTTTATGCCGAACTGGTGGATTCCGAGACCGAAAAGCGTGTTCCCTACGGCGAGGAGGGCGTGACCGTATACACCCATCTGGAGCGGACCAGCCAACCCATGATACGGTTCCGAGCAGGCGATATTTCCATGTGGACCCTGGAACCCTGCCCCTGCGGTCGAACCTATCCCCGTCTGCCGCGGGGCGTTTACGGACGTGCGGACGACATGTTTGTGGTGCGGGGAGAAAACGTATACCCCAGCGCCATCGAAAATGCCATTCGGCGTATTGACGGTTTTGGCGATGAATTCCGCATTGTGATCACCCGGGAAAAGACCATGGACGAACTGATCGTCCAGGC
>Ga0257125_1000420_pt1 | contig 56874 bp, 63 predicted proteins | sample SI106_200metaG_FD_190183 | JGI IMG/M metagenome (GOLD analysis project Ga0257125, IMG submission 190183) | Marine microbial communities from Saanich Inlet, British Columbia, Canada - SI106_200 | ecosystem: Environmental > Aquatic > Marine > Inlet | place: Canada: British Columbia | collected... | reverse complement strand
TTTGATACATCACAAGGGTATAATCTACCATCACAACCTAAATCTTCAGCTATTGGAGTTAATTTTTTTTCAAATCTTTCATTTAAGTATGTAATAGCCATAGTAGCACCTTGTGCTTCACATTGTTTTGCAATTCCATACGCTATTGATTTATTGTTAGCAATTCCAAGAATTACCCCTTTTTTACCATTCATTACCATCTATTTATCCTTACTTATTTTTATCATTGTTTTAAAATCTTCTTCAATCCAGCTTGCTGTTCCAATTAATGCACCATCTACATTTGGAATATCCAAAATATCACTTAAATTTGCTGGCTTTACACTTCCCCCATATAAAAGTGGCTTTTGAATTTTCTTTTTTATCTTCTTGTGAATTGTTGTAATATCTTCAATTTCGGCAACTACACCTGTACCAATTGCCCAAACAGGTTCATATGCTAAAACTAAATTATCATAATCTAAATCTATACCATCAAATTGCTCCCAAATATATCCTAGAGTTTCTGTAAGTCCAGATTGTTTAACTTCAAGAGGCTCTCCTACACAATAAACTATTCTATATCCTAAAGCTTTATAATAATTATATTTTAATGCAATCTCTTTTTGAGATTCACCTAACACATGTCTTCTTTCGCTATGACCAATTAAAATTGTTTTAATATCAAATTCTTCAAGTTGTTCAGTTCCTATTTCTCCTGTAAATGATCCATTTTTTACACAATATGCATTTTGAGCACCAACAATTAAATTTGATTTTGTATCAAAATTATCTAGTGCTGTTGCTGGTGGAAAAATATATACATCATTTGAAATATTTTCATCTTCTAAAAAAGTATTTATATTATTTACAAAAATATTAGTACTTTTTCTTGTATGGTTCGTCTTAAAATTTGCAGCAATTATCTTCAAATTGAAACTCCCTATTTAAATTTATTATTTTATTAAAATAATATACTATCACAAAACTCCTTATAAGTCTCTAGGCCCTACAGATAGTGACTTCTTAGTGACTTCAATCTTAATATACATCTAATATATATTTGCATAAACTTCGAAAAATATTTAATAGTAATATCAATATTTAACTAAAAAATACAAAAGGATTATATATGATTACAGAAATTCTAAAACGAGATGGTGAATATAAAAAATTTCAATCTTTTAAAATAGAAGATGCTATAAAAAAAGCATTTAAAAGTTCTCATACTACATACGATCCTAGTGTATTTTTTAATGTATTGCAATTACTTGAAACAAAAAGAGTTATAGCTGTTGAAGATGTTCAAGATTTTATTGAACAAGAATTATATAAAGCTAGATACTTTGATGTAATGAAATCATTCATGCTTTATAGACATATGCATAAAATGCAAAGAGAACATGTACTAGGACTTGAAGAAGATACAACATATATTAATTCAACACAAACTATTGAAGAATATATTCATGGAACAGATTGGAGAATTAAAGCAAATTCTAATACTGGATATTCTCATGCAGGATTAATCAACAATACAGCAGGTAAAGTTATTGCAAATTATTGGCTAGATAAGATTTATTCAAAAGAGGAAGGTTATGCTCATAGAAATGGAGATTATCATATTCATGATTTAGATTGCTTGAGTGGATATTGTGCAGGATGGAGCTTAAGAGTCTTACTTGATGAAGGATTTAATGGAGTACGAGGAAGAGTTGAAAGTGATGCTCCAAATCATTTTAGAGAAGCTCTAGGACAAATGGCAAATTTCTTAGGAATATTACAAAGTGAATGGGCTGGAGCTCAAGCATTTTCATCATTTGATACATACTTAGCACCTTATGTATTTAAAGATAAACTGCCATACAAAGAAGTGAAAAAAGCTATACGAAGTTTCATCTATAATCTAAATGTACCTGCTCGTTGGGGACAATCTCCATTTACAAATATTACTATAGATTGGACAGTACCAGATGATCTAAAAGATCAAATTCCAACAAGAGAACAAAATCATCTTTTAAAAGATGTAACTGACAGTGATCTTTTAGCACAAATTAAAGAAAAAGGTTATTCTTCATTTGATGAGCTAACATATAAAGATTTTCAAAAAGAGATGAATATGATAAATAAAGCTTATTATGAAATCATGACTCAAGGAGATAAAACAGGGCAACCATTTACATTTCCTATTCCTACTGTTAATATTACTGAAGACTTTGATTGGCATGGAGAAAATACAGATATCTTATTTGAGAATACTGCTAAAATTGGATCATCATACTTCCAAAATTTTATTGGTAGTCAATACAAAAGAGATGAAAATGGTAAGCTTATACCAAATGATGAAGCATATAAACCTGGTCATGTAAGAAGTATGTGTTGTCGTCTTCAACTAGATTTACGAGAGCTTCTTAAGCGTGGTGGTGGACTATTTGGTAGTGCTGAGATGACAGGTAGTATTGGTGTTGTTACAATTAATATGGCTAGATTGGGATTTCTGCATAAACAAAATAAAGAAGAATTATTTTCTAGAGTTGATGAGCTTATGGAGTTTGCAAAATCTACTCTAGAAAAGAAAAGAGTCTTTATACAAGATCTTTATGATAGAGGATTATTCCCTTATTCTCAAAGATATTTACCAGGATTTAATAATCATTTTTCAACAATTGGTGTAAATGGAATTAATGAGATGATTAGAAACTTCACAAGTGATCAAGAAGATATTGCTACTCAAAATGGTATGAAGTTTGCTATTGAATTATTAAATTACATGAGAGATAAAATGGTTCAATTTCAAGAAGAAACAGGAAACTTATATAATTTAGAAGCAACACCAGCTGAAGGTACAACTTATAGATTTGCAAAAGAAGATAAAAAAAGATTTGATGGTATTTTACAAGCAGGTATGGATGATAATATATACTATACTAACTCATCTCAAATACCTGTAGATCTTACAAATGATCCATTTGAAGCTCTTGATCTTCAAGATGAATTACAATGTAAATATACAGGCGGAACAGTACTTCATCTATATATGCAAGAGCAATTAAGCTCAACTGAGTCATGTAGAAAAATGGTAAAAAATGTTATTTCTAATTTCAAACTTCCATATATTACTATAACACCATTATTCTCAGTATGTCCTAAGCATGGATATTTAAATGGTGAACATGAATATTGTCCTAAATGTGATGAAGAACTATTAGCACTAGAAGAAGATGCATCATAAATAGTATTAATTATGGAGAAGGTAAATATAAAATATATTTAAAATCAATACAAATAGGGAATGATTTACTTGTTATTATTACAGGTGGTGATGAACATATAGGGGGAGTGAGTTTAAGTGAAGCAAACCTCCTTTCAAGTATAAAAAAAACAAATCATAAGGATTATGTTGTATCAAAAATGCTAGCTCCAATTATCTATAAAAAATTAAATAAAGACACTTTAGTAGTATGTGGTATTCATCTTGATAATGCCACAAAAACTGATATAGATATTTTGCTAAAAAATGCTAGAATATGTGTAAATAATTTTATAAAGAGTGAATATGATCAATAAAGAAAATTTAAAAGAAGAAGGGTTTGATGTTTCATCAAATCAAGCATCTCTGATTAAAGAACATTATGAAAATCCAAAAAATAATAAGGCATTAGAAGATTATAATGCAAGAGGTGTTGGTAGAAATCCTGATAATTGGGGTCAAGTTGATATGACTATTAATCTTGATAAAAATATGATTATTACTGATATTGGATACGAATATAAAGGTTGTCCTACTATATCTTTTACAGCATCTGTATTTACAGAAGAATTAAAAGGTGTTAATTTTGAAGAGGGTCTAGAAACAACTCAAAAAGAATTAGCAAACATAAATGCACAAGAAAATTGTGATGACTGTATCAAAATGATATTAGTAGCATATATTGCAGCACATCAAAACTATTATGAAAAAATTTCTGGAACAAATGAAGAGGATTTTACTTTTAGAATGGTAGATAACACAATGCCATATGTTACACAGGAATGTGGCATACCACAATAAAAGTGTTTAATTAAATTTAACAAAGGGAAAAATATGAGTAAAAATGAAATATTAGAAAAATTACAAGACAAGAGATCTAAGTGTATTGTTTATACTAGAGTTATGGGTTACCATAGACCTGTTGAAAGTTTTAATATAGGTAAAACAGGTGAGCATAAACAACGAAAGCAATTCGTTGAAAAAACTAATTGTAAGTGATTTAACTACATTTACACATCTTGACTATCCAGATCATCTAGCTTGTATAGTATGGCTAGTTGGCTGTAATATGAGATGTGACTTTTGTTATAATAAAGATATTGTATTTAGCAAAAATGGTAGTTTATCACTTCAAGATGTTCTAGACTTTTTAAACAAAAGAGTTGGTCTTTTAGATGCAGTTGTATTAAGTGGTGGAGAAGCTACCACTCATGATTTATTTAACTTTTGTAAAGAAGTAAAAAGTCTTGGATTTAAAATTAAACTCGATACAAATGGATTAAATCCAAATCAAGTTAAATTATTAATTGAAAAAAATCTTATTGACTATATTGCATTAGATTACAAAGCACCAAAATCAAAATTTACTACAATAACTCACTCAAACAAATTTAATGATTTTAGCACTACACTAGATACTATAATTAAATATGATTTTCCATTTGAAGTTAGAACAACTATACATAATGATTTATTAGATTATCAAGATGTAAATATTATTATTGATGATTTAGTTCAAAGAGGCTATAAAAATCATTATTTTTTACAGGAATTTCTTGATACCGGTGATAATATTGGTAATATATCAACATCTATTAAAAGACTTATGAAAGATAAACTATCTAAAAAATTAAATATTGTTTTTAGATAATTATTTGATACCCTTGCCCTTTAATATTATTTATTAAAGTTTTTGAAGTTTTTTGCCTAAACCTTTTTATAAATGTACGTACTCTCTCATCTGTAATATCATCATCATCCCATAATTTTAATTTCATTTTATTATCTTCTAGTATTAATGGTGAAATATCTATAAGTGTATTTAAAAATTTAGCCTCACGTTTTGTTATTTTTACAAAATCACCATTAAGAGATAAACTATTTGTATTTTTGTTAAATACAAATCCATCAACTAATGAAATTTCTTTATTACCAATTTTATTAGATATTGACACGATATATTCCAATAGTTCATCTGGATCAAATGGTTTAATTAAATATTTTGTTACACTTAAATCTATAGCATTTAGAAGATATTCTTTTTGACTAAAGGCACTTAAAATAATAATAGGTAAATCTGGATTATCTTTTCTTAGTTTTTCTGACATTTCTAGTCCAGTCATATCTGGCATATTGATATCTGTAATTACTATATCTGCTTGGATATTATTAAATTGCTTTAATCCTTCAATTCCATTAGAGGCAACATTAAAACTATAAAAATACTCACCTATAGCATCTTTTAATAATGATGATAGCTCTTCTTCATCTTCTACTAGTAATACTTTTATTTTTTTTAAGTTATTTATATCCACTTTTATTCCTTTATTGGTAGTTCAATTCTAAATACAGTTGTATTATCTTGACTATTTACACTTATATTTCCATCAAAACTTTGTTCACAAATCATTTTAGACATAAATAATCCAAGTCCTGTACCTTGATACTGATGTTTTGTTGTAAAATATGGTTCAAATATACTCTCAATTATATCAGTAGTAATACCACCTGCATTATCTTTAAAATCAATAATTAAAATATTATTATCTTGTTTTATAGTAAGTAATATTATTCTATTTGAAATTTTATTAGATATAAATGCATCTTTTGAATTTTGAATTAAATTGATAAAAACTTGTGTAAGTTCATTTGATACACCAGTAAGTTTAGCATCTTCTATATTTGTTTTGATTGATATATGTTCATCAAGTATTGTTTTACCAAGTAATGAAATTGATTCATTTATACTATTTTTAACACTAAATTTTGTTTTTATTTTATTTGGTTTAAAAAAGTCTGTAAAATTTTCTAATGTTTCAGACATATTTTTTATTGTATTCTTAGTATTATTATACATAGCTTCTACAATATCTATATTACCTTTTTTAGCTTCTTTTTTAATATTAAATAATGCTAAATTTAAACTTGTAAGCGGTTGTCTCCATTGATGTGCAATATTTGCTATCATTTGTCCCATACTTGCTAATCTTGCTTGATGAAATACTATATTTAAATCTTCAATCTCTTTAGTTTTTAATATAACTTTCTCTTCAAGCTTTTTATTTAAATCTTCAAGTTCTTTTTCTTTTGCCTCAAGTTTAAATTTTAATTCCATTTGAGATGTAACATCATATCGAATAGCAATATATTCTACAATCTCATCATTCTCATCTAATATTGGAGTAATTGTTGTATTTACATAAAAGGTACTACCATCTTTTGCAAGATTTTTTACGGTATTTGTATAAGTTTTTTTTCTACAGATTACATCCCATAACTTGACAAAATTTTCTTCAGGCACATCTGGATGTCGAACAATATTATGATTTGCACCAATTAATTCTTCTTGAGTATATCCTGATATATTACAAAATTCTTCATTGACAAATGTAATAATACCATAGACATCTGTTTTAGAAACAATATTACTAGCTTCAATTGCATGTTTATATTGTTCTAATAACATTGTTTAATTACCTTTGGATACTATCTCAACAACTTTTGAAGCATATCCCCATTCATTATCATACCAAAGTACAAGTTTAATCATATTACCTTGAATAACTTGTGTATATCTATGATCTATAATAGTTGTATGCTCACACGATTGAAAATCACTTGAAACTAGTGGCTTAGTATTATTAAATATAATTTTATGTTCTTGTTTTTGTGAATATTCATTACAAAGTTCTAATAATTCATCTTTTACAATTTCTTTTTTTATAAAAAGCGTAACATTAATTGCTCCAACTATTGAAGTTGGAACTCTAAATGAATTTGAAGATAATAAATCTTTATTAAGAGTTGGTACAACTAATGCACATGCATCAACAGTTGTTGTTTTACTAGGAATAATATTTTGAGTTGATCCTCTACCAAACTCAAAGCTACACTCAACTTCTCTATCGCTACTACCTACACATTGTCCATCTAAAGTTTTCTGATGATTTAAAAGAGGATGAATTGTTGCAATATCACCACATTTAATCGTATAATTATCATCTATTAGTTTTAATATTGGAAGAAGAGCTGTAGCATTACAAGAGCTTGTTGATATAACTTTATGTATATTATCATCTAATGTATTTTCATTTACACCTAATATTACATTGATATCAGCATTTTTATTTGGATGAGTTAAGAAAAAAGATTTTGGAGATAATTTTTTTAAATTTTCTACGTTGACTTTTGATCCACTTGCATCAATTACAGTATCAATATTTAATAATTTATAATCAATCTCTTCTAAACTTTTGTAATTTAAAATATCTATCTTAGTCGAACTATTTTGAATATAGTTACTACCTACTTCAAATTTATCATCAAGTTTTCCGTATGTAGAATCATAATTTATTGAATATGCAATATTTTCTAAACTTCTATTGAGTTCATTTATTGCTACTATTTCAAAATTATGATTTTGTAAAACAATCCTTAAAATTGCTTTACCTACTCTACCTACACCATTTAATAATACTCTCATAAATTAGCTAACTACTCAACTATTAGAGCTTTAACCCCTGGAAGTACCTTACCTTCAATTAATTCTAAAGAAGCTCCACCACCTGTAGAGATAAATGTCATCTCATCTTCATCACCAGTTCTTCTAACTAAATCGGCAGTATCACCACCACCTACAACTGTAGTAGCTAAACTTTTTGCAACTACATGCGATAGTTTTGTACTACCTTTTGCAAACTTATCCATTTCATAAACACCCATTGGTCCATTCCAAAGAATAGTATTTGCATCTTCTAAAACTTGTTCAAAAAGAATTGATGAAGCAGGTCCAATATCTAATCCCATCCAATCTGCTGGTATCTCTTGTATTGTAGTTTCTTTTGCAATTGATTCACTATTAAATTCTTGTGCTGCAATAACATCTACCGGTAAATAAAATTTAACACCAAGTTTTTTAGCTTCTTCCATTATTTTTAAAGCTTCAGGCATTAAGTCATCTTCTACTAATGAATTACCAATTTCATATCCTAATGCTTTTAAAAATGTGAATGCCATACCACCACCAATAATGATCTTATCAACTTTTGGTACTAAATTATATAACGCTTCTAATTTTCCAGATACTTTTGAACCACCTACAATAGAAACAAATGGTCTTTTTGGCTCTTCAATAATATGATAAAAGAATTTAATCTCACGAGCAAGTAAAAATCCTGCTGCTTTATGCTCAGTATCAAAATGCTGTGCAATTCCTTCAACAGAAGCATGAGCTCTGTGTGATACACCAAATGCATCATTGATATAAAAGTCTGCCATATCAGCTAATGTTTGACTTAATTGTGGGTCATTTTTAGTTTCACCCTTTTCAAATCTCATATTTTCTAATAACATTATTTCACCAGATTTTAATTCATTTGCCATAGCAATAGTTTCATTACAAATTACATTTGGAGCTAATTTAACATCTTCATCAAGTAGTTTATGAAGTCTTTTTGCAACTGGATTTAAAGAAAACTTATCTTCAAATCCATCTTTTGGTCTTCCAAAATGAGAAGCTATAATAATTGCACAATCATTATCTAAACAATATCTAATTGTATTTAATGCTGATTTTATTCTTCTGTCATCTGTAATATTTTGATATTCATCAACAGGTACATTAAAATCACATCTAATAAATACTTTTTTACCAGTTAAATTTAAATCTTTTATATCTTGAAGTTTCAATTATTTTCCTTTTATTTTATTATTTTTATTTTGAAATATGTACTGCCATATCTACTAATCTACAAGAATAACCCCACTCATTGTCATACCATGAAAGTACTTTTACCATATTTCCATTTACTACTTGAGTTGTATCCATTGGAACAACTGTAGAAGTTGAACAACCATTAAAGTCACCACTTACTCTACATTCATCATCAACACCTAAAATACCTTTCATAGTACCATTTGCAGCATCTCTAAACGCTTGGTTAACTTGATCTTCAGTTACATCTTTTTTAAGTGTTACAGTTAAATCTACCATAGAAACATTTGGCGTTGGTACTCTAATTGCTTGACCATTAATTTTACCTTTTAATTGTGGTAAAACTTTAGCAATAGCTTTAGCTGCACCAGTTGTAGTAGGAATTAAATTAACAGCACCTGCTCTAGCTTTTCTAGGATCTTTTTTATGTTTTGCATCTAAAATTGGTTGGCTTCCAGTATATGAATGAATTGTAGTCATAAGTCCAGCTTCAATTCCAAAAGCATCATCTAGTACTTTTGCTACAGGAGCTAATCCATTTGTAGTACAAGAAGCATTTGATACAACAGATTGACCAGCATATGTATCTTCATTTGCACCAAGTACAAATGTAGCTGTATCATCTTTTGCTGGAGCAGACATAACAACTTTTTTAACACCATTATCTAAATATGCTTGTACAGATTCACTAGTTAAAAATGCACCTGTACATTCTAAAACAACATCTACACCTAATGCTGCAAAATCTAATTTTGCAGGATCTCGTTCGCTTAATAATGTTGCTTTATCCGTACCAATTGTAATAATTCCATCTTTAACCGTAATATCTTCTCTAGCACCATGTACTGAATCATATTTAAGTCCATATTGAATCATATCTTCTGAACCACTAGCATTAGCTGCTACAAGTTGTACATCATCTCTGTCTGCTACTATTCTTGCTACACATCTTCCAATTCTACCTAATCCATTAATCGCCACTTTTAAAGCCATACATCATCCTTCAAATTTATAATATTTAGATTATATTATCCAAATTGTGCTAAAATCACAGTTAGACAAGGATTAAGAAGATGAATTTAGCATTATTTGGGGGCAGTTTTGACCCACCTCATTTTGGACATAAAATGATAATTGAAGAAGCTCTTCATGTACTTAAAATTAATAAATTAATAGTAATGCCAACTTTTTTAAATCCATTTAAAGACTCTAGTCATTTTGACTCAAATACTAGATTAAAAATGACAAAAGGTATATGTAAAGATTTTAAAAATGTTGAAATTTCAGATTATGAAGTACAACAACAGAAAAAAGTTCCTACAATTGATACTGTTAAACATCTTTACAATAAATATAATATAGATAAACTTTATCTAATTATAGGTGCAGATAATTTGGCTAAACTTCATCTATGGAAAGACTTTAAAGAGCTTGAAACTTTGGTTGAATTTGTAATTGCATCTAGAGATAATATTAAGCATGACACAGAATATAAAGTATTAGATATACAATGTGACATTAGCTCAACAAAAATTAGAGAAGATTTAGATACACTTCACTAATAAATACAAAAAGGTAAAAACTTTGACACAAAGAATAGAAAGAATTATTTCATTATTAGATGAAAAAAAAGCAAAAGATATAGAATCTTTTGATTTAATTGGAAAAAGCTATATGGTAGATAACGTTGTTATTGCAACATCATTAAACTCTAAGCATGCATTCTCATTAGTAAATTATTTAAAAGAAGAACTTAAACCATTAGGTGAAGAATTTTTTAGAGTAGATGAAGGGGATGACTGGACTATTGTTGATCTTGGAGATATTTTAGTACATGTAATGACTCAATCTCATAGAGAAAAGTACAATATGGAAGAATTCTTAGAATCAATTAAAAAAGGTGAAGAGCTTTAGTCTTTAGACAAGCTCTTACCAAAAACTAATGCATTAAAAAACTGCACTAACCAAACTACAAATAATATCACCCACAATATTATAGAAATATCAAACAAAATCATAAAATCATATTTCATGCTAGCTGTAATTGACATAATCATTCTACTTAAGACTACTATTTGAGTTAATACAAATAAAGATATTGTTAATTTATTTGCATTCATTATATTATTTGAATGACCAATTGTTACTCGTGTACCAAAGCCAATAAGAATCGTTAGCAAAAATCCAAGTACTAACATATGCACACCTAAATAAACAAAATGATAAGCATAATAATAAGACATCGCACTACTTATTGAACTAAATAAAAATGATATAGGGATCCAAAAAAGAGAGAGATGCATTATCCAAAGCATAGGATTTGAATTAGGAAATGGTAATTTCCATCTATATATTTCCTTCGCTATTATTATTGCTAAAATTGCATCAACTAAAAAAGAAAGGTTAAAATAATATATTTCAAATACAACATGTAAAGATAGTAGTACAACTACTGTTCTTAAGAATGTTTTATCCTTTTCATATTGACAATGAGAAAAGAAAGGGATCATTCTTTGAGCTACTGCAAAAGCAACTAAGAATAAATATAAGTAAATTCCAACTTGTGCACCATAAGATATAAAAGTAATATATGTATTTGATAATAAAAATAAAATGCTAGAAATAATTCCAAAACAAAATCCAATAAGTATCCAGAAAGTATCATGTTTATTTTCTGCGCTAGATTGAAGATGGAGTTCTATTAGCTTTTTAATTGATAAGAGATATCCAACAAATATAATAAACATAGAAATATTAACTAACAAATCATAATATATAGAGCCTATTAAAAATAATATATTTCCAATGCTAAATAAAGTGAATATCTTGGTATAAAATTCTTTGTTTATTATCTCTACAGATAAAAACCTTGGAAAAGTAGTAAATAAAAATCCAAAGAAAGCAGGAGTAAAGCATAAAAATATTAATCCATATGAATGAAACAATGATGTATTTATTTTTAAAGTTAATAAACCATGCATACTCAATGAAAAAATAATTATTAACAATATTGCATTTACAAATGATAATAAAAAGAATGGCTGATGAGGCTGAGATAAAAAGTAATTTTTTGATTTAAACATTTATAATATCCACAGAATTTTCTTGAAGATACACAATAAATCCTTCTACCTTTGCTTTTGGAAAAATTGTACTTAATGCTTTTTTATAATATGAAACTTGACTATTATGCTCAGTATTATGAGAAATAGTCGTTTTATAATCAAATACAATAATCTCATCTTTTTTCATACATAGTAAGTCTAAAATTTTCATCTCACCATTAAAATTCAATGCTTGTTCTTTTGTAATATCAAAGCCTTTTATCATAGACTGAAAGTTCATATTTTCTATTAAATTCTTGCATATTCTAAATATCTTTTTAAAATCTTCATCATTTAAATAGTTCGAATATCTAGCCCTCGTTTGTAATATAGATTTATCTAAACTATTCATATCAAACTTATTCATCATCTCTAAACAATAGTGTGTTGCTATTCCAAAGTATTGTGCATATATATTTGATTCATTAGTATCATTAGCTTTCTTTTTATTTTGTAATCCCAATTCCAATGATTTATATTCTTTAATCTTAATTATATTATTTTCTATTTTTTCTTTTGGCTTAATAATTAATGATCCAATACTAGTATTATTATGTTTTATAATATCAAATGCATTTACAGATTTAGAGGATTTTTTCTTCTGTTTTTTAAATATAAATAAATTATTTTCTGCTCTTGTTAAAGCCACATATAAAATATTTAATTCATCTAAATATTGAAGCCTTTTTTCTTCTTCTAAAGCATCTTTATATTGATTATCAAAAAATTCTTTATATTTTATTTTGTAATGAGTTTGCTTTAAATTAACTTTATCATATTCAAATAATAATGATGACTTATCACTATTTTTTGATTTAATTCTATCTAATAACAATACAGTATCAAACTCTAAGCCTTTTGATTTAAATACCGTTAAGATTGTAATTCCTAGACTATGTTTATTTACAATAGTAGATTCATCATTATGAATATTATATATGAAATCAACAACATCCGTATATTGATCAATATTGGATAAAAATTTAATTACATTATCATCAAATAAATCATAATATTTTGCACACTCATATATTATTTGTCTTAGATTATTAGTCTTAATATTTATATGCAGTTCCATTTCTTTTTTTAATTCATATCCAACTAATGTATTGAAATTTTCTTTGTATATATCTCTTTTATCAATTGGAAAGTATAAATATTTTATATAATTAATTATTGCTTTTACATTCGATACATTAATTAATTTTGATGTCATATCTGTAGATATCTCTATACTTGGTAAGTGTTGTTTTAAGTATTCAAGTATATTTAAAACATCTGCATTTGTATATGTTAAAATTGCTATATCATTTGGAGACATGCCTTTTTCTAGTAAATCATTTATAGTATTTAAAATATCTTTAAACTCTTTATCTTTTCCAAAATCTTCATCAACATCAATAACTTCTACTAAACCACCCTCTTTATTCCAAGATTGCTCTACCATATCAAAATTAGGCAATGGCATAAATACATCATTAACAAACTTAACAATATTACTTGAACTTCTATAGTTTCTTGTAAGGTTTTCTACTTTTAAATTATCATAATTTGAACTTAAATAATCAAATAAATCAGACTTACCACCTCTGAATCTATATATTGATTGCTTTATATCCCCAACATAAAAGAATGTTTTGTACGAAGTACCAATACCATTAAATACCTCATCTATAAGGGGCTTTAATATCTTATATTGTAAAAGTGAAGTATCTTGAAACTCATCAATAAGAATATGATTATATTTTGCATCTAATCTAAAATATAAGAAGTCAGTCTGACCATTTAAAGTTGTAGATAATAACTTATATGTTAAATTTGCAATATCTGAAAATTCTAAATAATTTCGTTTATTTTGATAATTTGATTTAAAAGATTTAAACTTTAAAAAGATTTCATTTAATACTCTTAAATTATAGTTTGATTGCATCCAAAAATATTGATTCGTATATATTTTAAATTGAGTAAATTCATCTTCTATAAAATCACATTGTATTGCTTTTGTAAAAGACTTAAAATCTGCAAATTTATCTTTTGTAACCCATGTACTTTTAAATATCTCGTCAAAGTTTTCAAATGAAACACTTTTTTTTGCTGTATCACTTGATTTTTCATGATTTAATACATATTCTTTAATCTTTAATGCTTGTTTGAAGAGTTGTTCTTTTGCTCCTATGAGAGCATTTTCTTCTATAAATTCATATTTAATCTCTTCATTTTGTACTATTAAAGATTTAAAGACTTCTAAAAGAGATACAAATTGCTTTTGACTATAATGTGAAAAATTAATCAAAGTATTAAAAGCAGATTCATCTAATGATGCTAGAAATTCAAAACCAATTTTTTCAATATCATCTTGTTTAATCTCAAAACTATCACTTACATCACTATATCCACTAAATTCTCGTAAAATTTTATTTACAAATTTATCAATAGTAAAAATAGATGTTTCACTTGATATAAATGATGAAAGTATTTCATCTTTTTGCTTAGCAATTTCATCACTAGTTAATCCAGTTTGCTTGGAAATTGCATTTATAATATCAATATCTTCACCTAGTTCTTGCAAGGTCTTAAATATTCTTTGGTTCATTTGCAATGCAGCTTTATTAGTAAATGTTAAAGTCAATATCTCATGAGGTTTAGCACCAGTTAATAGCAATGATATGTATCGTGCAGTTAATGCAAAAGTCTTTCCTGTACCTGCACTAGCACTTAAGACTAAAGTTTTGTTTTTTATTGTATTCATATATTTTATAATATCACATTTAAGCTAACAAATAATATAATCTCTACTATATACAATAGGCTTAATACCTATAAAAAAGGATCATATTTTGAATAAAACTTTAGTAGCTCACTCACCAGATGCAGATGATATTTTCATGTACTATGCTATTAAACTTGGATGGGTTGACCTTCATGGTACAAAGTTTGATAACCTTGCTGCAGATATTGAAACGCTAAATCAAGCTACACTAAAAGGTGAATATGATATTTGTGCAATTAGTTTTGCACTTTACCCATTTGTAAAAAATGATTTTGCACTTTTAAAAACTGCTGTTAGTTTTGGAGATGGGTATGGACCAAAGCTTGTAAAGAAAAAAGGTGTTAAATTAAAAAGAAACTTTAAAATAGCACTTTCTGGAGAATATACTACAAATGCATTATTATTTAAAATAAAATATCCTGAAGCTAGAGTCACTTATATGAACTTTCTTGATATTGAAGGTGCTGTACTTGATGGAACAGTTGATGCTGGAGCACTTATTCACGAATCAATTCTTACATATGATCAATCTCTTGAAGTTGAAGCTGAACTTTGGGATATTTGGCAAGAATTAGCAGGGAAAGAACTTCCTTTACCTCTAGGGGGTATGTGTTTACGAAGATCAATCCCTTTAAATAAAGCAATTGATTATGAAAATACTTTAATAAAAGCTGTTAAAGTTGCAAATGACAATAAACTATTATTATCAAAAATGCTGCTAGAAAGAGATTTAATAAGAGTAGATCATGATACACTTCAAACATATCTTGGACTATATGCAAATGATGATTCTATAGAATTAAGTCCACTACAATATCAAGCATTAGATAAACTATATAGTTTAGGATTTGAACATGGGTTTTATGATGATTTAATTAAATCACAAGATTATTTAATCCCAAGTGAATATGAAGATTTAAGAAACTCTTAAATCTTTTCTATCATTTTTACATAAAGCTTTTCGGTCTTTTCTCTTGCCCATCTATGCTCAACCTTTCGTAAAAAACGAAGACTTGATTTTATAGATGGTTCAAAATTAAAACATCTCACATTTACATGTTCTCCTAATTCTTCCCATCCATAAAAGTCTACTAATTCATTTAGTATTTGTTCTAGTTTTTTTCCATGTAACGGATTAGTCGAATTATCATTCATATCTATTTTCTCCAATTTTCTTGTTGATTTTTATCTTGAAAAGTCCAAGCTACTATTCTAGTTTTTTTATTACCTTGATTCATATCTATAGTTTGATGTTCAAAGACTTTTACAAATTTTAATACTTTGTAAATATTATCTAAATTTTCTTTTTTTGATACAAGTGTTGTAAACCAAAGACAATTATCTTTAAATTTTACACTTTCTTTTATCATCTTTTTAATAAATAACATCTCTCCACCATTACACCATAGTTCACCTGATTGACCTTGAAAATTCAATGTTGGATCTTTTACTATTGATTTTGTGAGGTTTTGTACTTTTCTAGTACTACCTTTTAATGCTTCCTTTTGGCTTTTATGAAAAGGAGGGTTACACATTGTAAAATCAAATCTATCATCTTTTTCTATGATACTATCAAACATTAAATTTTTATCATTTTGTATTTTACATTTTATTTTATCTTGTAAAACTGTATTTGAATTAATAATTTTATTTACATTCTCTATAGAGATTTTATCTATATCCGAAGCTACAAAATTCCAGTTATAAATAGTAGAACCTAGAATGCTATAAATTGCATTTGCTCCTACTCCAATATCAATACCCAAAACTTCTTTTCCTTTTGGAACTTTATTGTTATTTCCTTTAGCTAATAAATCTGCAATATAATGAATATAATCAGCTCTTCCTGGAATTGGTGGGCAAAGGTAATCATTTGGAATTGACCAATTTTTAATATGATAAAAATGAGAAAGAAGTGCTTTATTTAAAGATATTACGGCCTTTGGATTTGAAAAGTCTATTGATAAATTATTATATTTATTTGTAAATACATATTCTTTTAAAGATTGCTCACTCTTGAAAAGTGCGTTAAAATCGTAATCAATATTATGTATATTTCTTTTATGTAAACCTTTTGACATTAGCCACTTCCTTTTGGTGGATTATATCTAAATAAGATATAATATCTTTATGACAAAAGTAATAGATTTTAAAAAATATACATCAATTCATATTGGTGGAAAACATTCAGTAAAAGTTATAAATGAGATTGGCGATTTTAAAAAATACACTATCTTAGGTCGTGGAAACAATCTTCTAATATCCAATAATCCTAAACCATTAGCAATACTAGGTGAAGAATTTGATTATATATTACAAAAAAATAGAAAGCTAATAGTAGGTGCAGCTGTAAGTAGTGGCAAACTATTAACTTATTGTAAAAAAAATAATATTGCAAATTTTGAACTTTTAGCTAAACTTCCTGGGAATATGGGTGGTTTAGTGAAAATGAATGCCGGACTTAAACAATGGGAAATTTTCAATCATTTACATTCAATCAAAACACAAAATGGTGACATACTAAAAGAAAACATTCCTCATACTTACAGACATACACAAATTGATGGAATTATTTACGAAATTACATTTGATATAGAGTCTGGCTATTGTAAAGATCAACAAAAAACATTTAATACAATGAGAGATAATCAACCAAGCTTACCAAGTGCTGGATCTTGTTTTAAAAATCCAAAAGATACACATAGTGCGGGATATATGATTGAAAAAGCTGGATTAAAAGGCTATACGATTGGAGGTATGGCTTTTTCATCAGAGCATGCAAATTTTTTAGTAAATATGGGTGATGGTACATATGATGAAGCAATTAAGCTAATTAAACTAGCAAAACAAAAAGTTCTAGAGCAATTTAATATAAATCTTGAGCTGGAGATTATAATTATTTAGAATACTTAAGGGTATCTCTACCAAAATTATAATAGAATAAAAAAAATTACACAAGGATAATACTATGGCAAATTATGAAGCATTATTTGAAGACGAAAATAACATTTTTGGAGGTACTCCAGAATCTAAGTATCATGATATTGCAAATCAAGCAAGTGATGAAGTTGTTAAAGATGAATTTAACAAAATTGTAGAGAAATTTGCAGTAATGGAAGAACTTCTAATAAAAGAGTATGGTGATGATGCAGTAGAAAAAATGATTAAAGCTTATGCTTTTGAGAATAGTACTTTTATTGAAGAGAAAAAGAAAAGTTTATTTATTGAATTTACTGGAAATATTGTAATGAGATTGGATTCATAGTTTAAAATATGGAAGAATTAAATCAAGTAAAACAGCAGATTAAAACTTTTGTTAAAGATTGTAATGATCCTAGAAGCTTAGAGCTATTTGACCTATTATCAGAAGGGAAAATGCTAAGATCAAAACTTATCCTAAAAATTGCAGGTGTAAGTGATGAAACTATTAAGCTTTGTGCTGTTGTTGAGATGATTCAATCAGCATCACTTTTACATGATGATGTAATAGATGAAGCAGATACAAGAAGAGGAAAACCTTCTATTAATGCATTATTTGATAATAAAACTTCAATTATGTTTGGAGATATTTTATATTCAAAAGCATTTACCCAATTAACTCAAATGGATAAAGAAGTAGCTTATACAATTGCTAACTCTGTTACGCTACTTAGTATTGGGGAACTACATGATGTAGAGCTTACTAATAGTTTTAATAGTTCATATGACAAATATCTTAATATGATATATAATAAAACTGCTTCATTAATTGAAGCTAGTGCTAAAGCTGCTGCTATAATATCTGGAAAAGATAAAGAAGCTTTTGCTTTATACGGTAAAAATCTTGGACTTGCATTTCAAATGATAGATGATATTTTAGATATTACACAAGATAGTGCAACTTTAGGGAAACCAGCTATGCTTGATTTTGTTGAAGGTAAAGTCACAATTCCATATTTACTATTGTGGGAAAGACTAGATTCAGAAGATAAAATAAAACTTGAAAGTATGTATAAAGTTCCTTTAGATAAAGACCAAGCATCTTGGATAAAAACTAAAATGAACGATACTCAAGCACTTGTAGATTCAATTGCACAAGCACAATCAATTGGTACAGAAGCTGTTGAAGCTATCAGTAGTGAAAACAATACCGAACTATCAGGAATTATGATGGCAATGATTCAAAGAGAATTTTAAAGTATGTCATATTTAATAATTAGTTTTACACACAAAAATACAAATATTGATACTAGAGAAAAACTAGCCTTTAATAATGAAATGGAAAAAGAAATATTTTTAAGAAATATTCTTCAAAATGATGATATTAGTGAAGCAATTTTAGTATCTACTTGTAATAGAGTTGAAGTTATTTCTACTGTTAATAATATTTCTACTGCTACAAATAAAATTATAGAACAACTATCTTCACATTCAAAACTTGGTATTAACGATCTTAAAGCTCGTGCAAATATTTTGGATGATGAAAATGCAATTCATCATCTATTTACCGTAGTATCATCATTAGATAGTTTAGTTGTAGGGGAAACACAGATTATTGGTCAAATAAAAGATGCATTTAAATTTTCTGTATCAAAAGACTTCTGTGATCAAGATCTTGCTCGTGCGTTACACTATTCATTTAAATGTGCTGCAAAAGTACGAAATATAACGAAGCTAGGTTCTGGTTCAGTATCTGTAGCTTCTACTGCTGTATCACAAGCAAAAAAAATATTCAAATATCAAGATGGTATAAGAGCATTAGTAATTGGTGCTGGAGAAATGAGTACTCTTACTATTAAACACCTATTAAAATATGGCTTTGATGTAGTCTTAGTAAGTAGAGATATTAAAAAAGCTCAAGTACTTAGTAATGATATTCAATTAGAAAAAGAAGAAAATCAAAATCGTATTGATGTTAGACCTTATAGTGAATTAAAATCTTTACTTAATAGTATGCGATTAATGATTACAGCAACAGCTGCTCCGTATCCTATTATTACACAAGATATGGTTGAGAATTATCCAAATGAAAGACATTGGTTTGATATAGCTGTTCCTAGAGATATTGATGATATTAAATATCCAAATCTTAATATTTATGCAGTAGATGACCTTCAAAGCATTATAGATGAAACTATGGATCAAAGAGCAAGTCAAGCAAAGACTGCATACTCAATCATTACTACTATGAGAAAAGAATACTTTGAATGGCTTAAAACACTTGAAGTTGCACCAGTAGTTAAAAACCTTCATCTAAAAGGTGAATCTATTATAAATGAAAAAATAGAAAATGCTATTAAAAAGAGATTTATAAAATCAGATGATCAAGAAAATATTCATAAATTATGTCAAACAATTATGGCAGAATTTTTACATGAGCCATCTGTAAATTTAAGAACATTAGCTAAAACTATGGAGTCAGATATGATGATAGGATCTATAGGATCTATATTTGCAATAAATGATGAAAATAAAAAAAGTAAGAATAACTTACAATGTGAAATACCATGGAATCAATAATAATTTTTAATGTATTATTGTAGGATTAAAAGCCTTTGTACTAATACTTACTTGGCTTCCTATTTTTAAATCTTTCACTTCTTCACTACTTACTACTACCTCAACAAGCTGTTGCCCAATAGATACGATAGCTATATAAACTACATCAACTTTTATAATATCTAAAAGTTCACCCTCAAAAGAGAATTTCTGAGAACCTGTAGTTTTTAATAATACATCTTTAGCATTTCCATCATTTATAATTTGTCCATGATCCAAAACTATTACACGATTAGAAAGTCTATAAATCTCACTTGGATCATGACTAACCATAATAGTAGTTGTACCAAATTCTTTATGCAATGCTAAAATTTCATTTTGCAGTTTTGTTCTCATAGTTGGGTCAAGTGCAGATAATGGTTCATCCATTAAAAGTAATTTAGGTTTATTCATCAAAGCACGACACAAACTAACTCTTTGTTTTTGTCCACCACTAAGTGTATTTGGTAGTCTTTTTGAAAGATTAGCAAGTTGTGTAATTTCTAATAGATGTTTTGCTAATTCTTTATCATTTTTTACAAAGAGTAAATTCTCTTCTACACTCATATTAGGAAAAAGTGCATAGTCTTGAAATACAAATCCTATCTTTCTTTTTTGTGTAGCCAAACAAGTTTTCTCATCTTGCCAAATTTCATTTCCTATTTGAATAGTACCTGTTGATGTTTCAAGACCAGCAAGTATTCTTAATAATGTAGTTTTTCCGCTTCCACTTTCTCCACTTAAAGATACAAAGTCATTTTCTTTTATATTTAGATTAATATCTAAATTCATATTTCCATTACTTCCATGAAGTTTTTTATTTATATTAATTTTAATCATTAGATAAAACTTTTCTTTTGTTTATGGTTAAATATATACACACTTAAAAGGACAATAAAACTAATTAAAACCATAATAGCACTATATATATGGGCACCTGTATAGTCCATAATTTCAACCATTTCATAAATAGCAACTGATGCAACTTTAGTCTCATTAGGGATACTTCCACCTACCATTAAAACAACTCCAAATTCACCAACAGTATGAGCAAATGTTACAATAATTGCAGTAAGAAGTGCTGGTTTAATATTTGGAAGAGCAACTTTAAAAATTGTTTCTATTTTTCCCTTACCAGCTACATAAGATGCTTCAAGCATATTTTTATTAATAGATTCAAATCCACTTTGAAGTGGCTGCACCATAAATGGTAATGAATAAAAACAACTAGCAACAACAAGTCCAGTAAAATTAAATACTAATTTAATATCAAATACGTCTTCAAAAAAGCTACCTACAGGAGAGTTTTGTGATAATACCACTAAAATATAAAATCCTAAAACAGATGGTGGTAAAACAATAGGTAAAGCAGTAATTGCTTCTAGTACTGGTTTTATCTTTGATTTTGTTTGAGATAGATACCAGCTAAGTGGTAAACTTATCATAAATAAAATTATTGTAGTTAAACCTGCTAATTTAAATGACAATATAAATGGGGCAAATTCTATATTCTGTAACATATCTATCATACTATAAGACTTTTAGAATCGATAACTCATTAGCTTTAATAAATGCTATTACCTCATCATCTTTTTTTAAATTCATTTTTCTACTTGATTTTACTGTTATTATTGATTCTAAAATAACATCATCTTTTTGTAACTTTATACTACTTAAAAGTTTTCCATTATCAACATCAAGTATTGTTGATTTAATTTGATTTGAATAGCTTATATCTCCACTGAAATCCTTAGCAATTGCAACGGAAGATGCTTTTACTATTAGTTCAACGTCTACACCAATTCTTATATTTTCATTTAAATCTAAACTCATCATACTTAATTCTTGACCTAAAAAATCAAAACTCACAATATTAAGATTATCAATAGATTCTATACCTACCACTCTTGCAATTATTTTACTCATGGTACACGATATCCAAAGTCTTCAAATATTTTTTTAGCTTTTTTGCTCAATATAAAGTTATAAAATGCTTCTATATCTTTATTATTTTTTAATATAACCATACCTTGGTTTATTGGTGTATAAAGAGTTGAATCTACTTCACACCAATTAATATCTTTTTTGTATTGTGCCATTTTTGATGAAAAAAGTGAAGACTTAGCGATAAGTCCAATATCTGCAGCAGCAACTGCATATGAAACTGTTTGAGAAATTGATTCACCAAAAATAAATTTTTTCTTTATATCATTATAAATATTAGCATTTTCCAAAGCTTCTTTAGCTGCTTTTCCATATGGTGCAGTTTTTGGATTTGCTATTGCAATTCTTGATATATTTTTATTTTTTAATATCTCAACACCTTTAGAAAAATCACAAGCTTGTGTACTAAAATATGCTAATGAACCTTGTGCATAAACAAAAGGTTTAGTAATTGCTATCTGATCTTCATATAAGGCATTTGGATATTTCATATTTGCTGACATAAAAAGACCATAAGGAGCACCATGTTTTATCTGAGCAGTTAGCTTTCCACTACTTCCTAATATTACTCTTACTTTTATATTTGGATAAATCTTATTAAACTCTTTTGTTAAAGTATCTATAGCATAGCTTACATTTGCAGCTACAGCTATATTTATAGTATTTGAAAATAAACTACTACTAACTAATAAACTTAATAAAATAATCTTTTTAAACATATATTTCCCATTACATAATAAGTATGACTTTATCGTTATATACATTAATATACAATGAAATCAAATTTATAAAAGCTAATAATGATATAATCTTTTATGACTGATTTAAATATAAAAATTGAAGAATTAATTTCACAAAATGCACAAGACTTTGAAATCGCGAAAGCAATTAAATTAGAAATTAAATCATATCTAGATTCATTAGATGAAATATTCGCTACAAATCAAGGTAAAGATTTTTTCATAAAACATACGAAAAAAATTGATGCATTTGTTCAAATATTATATAAATATCTACTACGAAAACATTTTGGTGATTTTTTACCTATGAGTAATACAATTCCAATTTCATTAATTGCACTTGGTAGCTATGGTAGAGAACAATTATGTATATATAGTGATATTGACATTATGGTTTTATATAAAGATATTCCAGGATTTAACTTAAAACCAATAATGGAAGAATTCATGATTCTTGCATGGGATAGTGGACTAAAACTTGGTTCAAGAGTTCATGAAATATCTGAAATAGAAGAAGCAGTAAAAACAGACATTACTATTAAAACTTCAATTTTAGAATCAAGGTTAATCTATGGATCAAAACAATTATGGTTTCATTTTCAAAATAGACTTAATAATATTAGACTATTTAATCAAAAAGAATTTATATTAGAAAAAATTGCAGAACATAAGCAACGACTATTAAAATATCCACTTGATATGCAAGCAAATATTAAAGATGGATATGGAGGAATGAGAGAATCAAATATGATTTTTTGGATGGCTAATGTTATCCATGGAGTAAACAATACAAAAGATCTTATAAATATTGAATTTACTGAACTAGAATACAAAGAGTACAGAAGTTCTTTAGAATATATTTTTAGAGTAAGAAATGCTCTTCACTTACTAGCTAAGAAGAAGCTAGATCAAGTGACATTTGATATTATGCCTGACTTAGCTTCAAAACTTGGATTTAAAGATAGCCCAAACCTTACAAAAGAAAGACAGTGTATAGCTAAACTTTTAGGATCATTACATATTATCCATAGATTTTCTTCTATAATTGTAAAAAAATTAATACGACCTTTTATATTTAATACAAATAATATATCTATTTTACGAAGTAGTAGAACTAGTAAAAATATATATATCCATAATAATAGAGTTTATACATCATATAATAGAAAATCTATATCACTTTTTAATCTATTAAAAGAATTACAAAACTTCCCTATTACTGTTAGTAAATTTGATAATTCATATTTATATTTTGTATCAAAAACAAAAATACCATCAACATTAAATACTAAAGAGATGAAAATAATTATAGATATTTTACAAAAAGAAAATTTATATCCAGTGTTAAAATTATTTTACAATTCACAATTATTTACAACTATTTTACCAGATACTAAAAAAATCATCAATCAGCCACAATTTGATGGATATCACAGGCACCCTGTTGATATTCATACACTATATGCAATTAAAGCACTTTCAAGAATAAAAGATGATTTTGTAAAAGATATATATAATTCACTAAATACAGATGAAAAAAGTATGCTAAATTTATCTGTATTATTTCATGATGTTGGTAAAGGTAGATCTGTTGATCATCATATTTTAGGTGAAAGTATATTTAAAAAATTTGCTAAATCTATAAACTTAGATCCAAAAAAAACAGCAATAGTATCCAAGCTTATTAGATACCATAATATGATGAATAAAATTGCTACAAGAGAAGATATCTATAGCCAAAATGTTATTTTACATTTTACTGGATTAATTAAAACACAGCAAAGTCTAAAACTACTTTATGTCTTAACATATGCAGATATAAATGCTGTTGCATCAAATATTTATAAGAGTAATACATCAAAACTTCTAAGAGAATTATATACTCAGTCTTTACCAGCATTTGAAAATGTAGAGTTAGTTCAAGTAAATGCTAGAAGATTTGCTAAAGAAGAAGCTATTAAAAAGACAAAACAATTTGAAGCATTGCCTTTAGTAATAAAAAAGAAACTATTATCTATTGAATCAAATCAATTATTTTTAAAATTTAAGGCTTTAGACATTATAGATATAGCAGTAAAAGCCAAAGATATTCAAACAATGAACTATAAGATATATAATACAAGTGAGAATTTAATTATCTCTATTATTAGAGTTGCTCCTTTAAATTTTGGATTTCTATTAGGAAAACTTGGATTTTTAGATGTAAAATCTACTGGTATTTATAAACTTTATGATGATAAAAAATTCTTTCAAATTGAGTTTAATCAAAGTGTTGAAGAAGAAGATATTCCATATATTCAAGAGATTATAGAAAATTCTTTTGATATGTCAAAAATATTGAAAATGAAAAAACCAATAATAAAAAAAGACGAAATATTAATAGACTGTAATCACACTGAAAAGTTAGCGAAGATGCAAGTTACTACCCTAGAACAAAAAGGTATATTAAGTTATATAGCTACTATTTTTGATCAATTTAATATTGAAATACATAGTGCTAAAATTCATTCTACAAAAAGAAGAGCAAATGATTTATTTTTAATAGAAAAAAATGGAAATTTCTGCTCAAATAAAGAGAAGATTCTAGATCTACTAACTACTTAGATAAAATAGTTAAATAGTCCATCCTTATTAACTGTTTTAGCTTTAAGATCAATTAAATCTTCAGTTTTAAATTTTTTAAGTATTCTAGAATATGTCTCAGGTGTCATATTTAAAATTTCTGCAATTTCAATATTTTTTCTTTCAAAAAACATATCTGTATTATCATGTATAAACTTTGCCACTCTTTCTTTTGCATCTAGTACTAAATCATGAGATATTACACTTTCTAAATTTTTAATCTTTTTAATTAATGATGCTTGAATTTTAAATGAAAGTTCTGGTGTCGTATACATTAATTCTTTGAATTTAATAAAATCTATTTTTAAAAATTCTATATCTGAAAATGCTTCTGCAGTAGCTGGATATGGAATACCCTCAAAACTTGCAAGTTCACCAATAAGTTCGCCAGGTTGAAAGTATTTAAGTACTATATTTTTATCATTAGATGTTGTTTTATATAGTTTAATTACTCCAGACATTAACATATGTAGCCTATCAGATTCATCGCCTTCATAGAAGATTATATTATTCTTTAATCTTCTAGACACTACAGTAAATGACGCTATCTTTTCAAGCGTTTCATCATCTAAATCTTGAAAAAATACTATCTTTTTTAATTGTTCTATATTCAAAACATAACCTTTATGGATAAATTATTATCAATGTATTCTACATTAAAAGACTTTAAAGCAAATACATTTTATTGATATAAATCAAGGGAATATATTAAAATGTCTAATTAAGCATCAAATTATATAAAATTTAATGTAAAATATATTTTATATTGATTTGTAAGTTTAAATTACTTGCAAAAATACCCTTAGGTGTTTCAAGTGGGAAGCTATTTTTAATTGCTCTAATAACTGATTTTTTAAATATTTTATTACCTTTAAGAATTTTATAAGAGATTAATTCTCCTTTTGGTGATATTATAAATGAAATTTGCATATCCCCTTCCATTCTTCTTCTAAGAGCTCTTTTAGGATATGTCTTATTTTTATTGATTGTATTTCTTATTTTCGTATAATAATTATCTTTTATTATTTTTTGATTTTCTATAAATTTATTATCTGTTTTTTTTGTAATATTTGATTTATTAGATTTTATTTGAGTTTTACGAATAATTTCTTTTTTAATTGGTTTAGGCTTTTTTATAGGTTTCGGTTTAATAATCGGCTTTGGTTTTTCAATTATTTTTTCTTTTGGCTTAGTTTTAGGCTTCTCTTTTACAATTGGCTTTGGCTTTGGCTTTGGCTTTAATTTTTTAATTGGCTTTGGCTTCTTTATAGGTTTCGGTTTAGCTATCGGCTTTGGTTTTGGCTTTGGTTTTTCAATTATTTTTTCTTTTGGCTTAGTTTTAGGCTTCTCTTTTACAATTGGTTTGGGCTTTGGCTTTTCTTCTTGTATAACTGTAAATTTAACTGTTTGCTCACTTTTAGTAGCTTGTGAAGTAATGATTTTTGTATTATTTAGTGAATATAAGTACGCACTGATTAAAATAATATATAAAAAAGTAGTTATAAAAAAAGAGGAAAAATACCTATTCATATTTAGTAATAATTCCTAAGTTTTTATATCCTTTGTCTTTTAATATATCTATAATATAAACAAAATTCTCAAATCTTACATTTTTATCACAACTAATACTAATAGCTGTATTGATTTTAAATTTTTCTAACCTAGATACGATTTCTTCTTTATTAATTTTATCTTTATTAAAAAATATATCTCCATTTGGTTTTACTGTTATAGTGACAGTTTTATTTTTTGTAATTTTAGTAGAACTTGTAGCTTCACTTAGATCAATAGGTATAACACCACGAGCTATAAATGTAGCAGTAGTAAGAACTATTACTAAAAGTACAAGCATAATATCTATAAATGGTACAACATTCATAGAATCAAATTTTTTAATTTGCACTTTGTTCCTTTTTATCTATTTCCCATAGTGCTGTTAAAACTTCAATTTTTCGTCCGAGATGATTATAAAACATCATAGATGGAATTGCTACTATTAAACCCATAGCTGTTGCTTTTAAGGCAAGTGCTAAAGAACTCATGATAATCTTTACATCAATATCTCCACCATTTCCCATAGTGTAAAATGTAATAATAATACCAAATACAGTTCCTAGTAATCCAATGTATGGAGCATTACTACCAAATGATGATATGATTGATATATTATTCGTAATATCAATTTCTAATTTTTGCTTTTCTTTATATGAAGATAAATCAATCTTTTTAAAAAACATCAGTCTTTCTATATAAAAGAAGATTGATAAAAAACTCATCAATCCTAAAATACCAATCACACCATAATCTACTATATCTTTTAAAAGTTCTATATTCATATTTTAAAATACCTTAAAGTTTTTATTTATAATTATTATACAATTTTATTATTAATGTATAAGCAATTAAAAAAGGCAAAGATCAAATCTTTGCCTTTTTTGAAATGAAAATATTAAAATATTAGAATGAATATTTTAAATTTGCATAAATATATCTACCTGGTTCATTCATTAACATAACTTCACTACCACCGTCTAAAAGAGTTAAATCTTTATAAGTATTTGATACTGCATAAGTTTTATCAAATAAGTTATCAATTCCTACTATTAAAGTAGTTTGATCATTTAGGTTTGTTTCACCTTTTAAGTTCACAATATTATATCCATCAATCGACTGTTCTCCATTATCACTATCATAATCATTCCAATCAGCAGAAGATACTAATTCAATTGAAGCATTTGTATAATCATCATGGTCATAAATCAATCCAAGAGTTGTTTGTAGAGGAGTGATATCTGCTAAATTTCTATCTGTGTCACCTGTTGGTAAAGTGTCTTTTTTACCTTTTTTATAAGCTACAGCCATCTCAAATATAATTTGATCGTTTACATAGTAGTCTGCACTTAATTCAGCACCATATATAGTTGCATCTATATTCTCAAATAAAGCAGTTGCTGTACCACCATCATTGTAATAAATATAATCTTTTAATTTACTATAAAAAGTTTTTAATTTAATTTGACCATCTTCATAGTCTTTTTGTACACCTAAATCAATTTCATTATTTTGTGTTTGATTTAATGTATCGGTACCCTGACTTATATCCATACTACTAACCACATAAAGTTCTCTGGCATCTGGAACTCTATATGATCTACCTAGTCCAACAAAGTATTTTGTTGATTCATCAACATTATATGTTGCAAATATATTTGCACTTAAAGAACTAAAGTCTCTATCTTTATCTGATTGCAATATTTTTACATTAGTTATATCCGTTTTATCATATCTAGCACCAAACTCTATATCAGTTTGTCCAATTCTACGTTTAGCCTTTACAAATACAGCATTATTTACTGTATCTACATCTTCTATACTTTTATGCTTATCCTCAGCATCATTATAATAACGTCCATCCCAATTTCTTTTACTAGTATCTAATCCATAAGTTACTTCACTAGATTCATAATCGAATGTATTCAATACTTTCAAACCCTTTACATCAGTTGTAAGATGATTTGTCATATTCATCTTTGTATCAACTCTATAAGTAAGAGCCATAGGATGATCAACTTTACTGTGATATGCTTTTAGTTCTAGCTTTTTAGAATATTTATTTAAATCTCTTAAAGTATATTTAAAATTCAATATACTACTATCATCATAAATAGCGTCCATTTTACTATTTGGATAAAGAACATTATCACTTTCATTTTTTGTATAGCTTAATTCAATATCACTTTTACCATCAAGCTTTATAACAGTTTTTGCCATCATAGATTGTTTTTCAAAAGCATCCATATTTTCATATGCAGATGCTAGCAAGTTATCAGGACTTGGTGCTTTATCTTTTAACTGTTGAGCAAAATCATTTCCATCACCATCTTCATATTGTCCACCTTTTTCTTTTGAAACAGTTACCAATAATTTTACTTTATCACTTCCACCACTTGCACTAACTACAGCTTTTTTATATCCAAAGCTTCCAACAGTGGCAGAAATTTCTCCACTTGGTTCTTTTGTAGGATTTTTAGTTTGTATTTTAACACCACCACTTAATGTTCCCATTTCAGTCACATCAAAAGGTCCCTCTTTTACTACAACATTATCAACATTTGTCGTAATAACATGTGAAGTTGGTGGATCCATTCTATTCATACATGCACCACATACAACTGCATCATCAATAGTTACTCTAATATTATCTCTTTTTTGACCTCTTAAAACAATATCATTTGCAATACCACTTCTTCTAATAAGAGATATACTTGGTGATTTTTTAGATAAAGCTTCAGCTAAATCAGCACTTTTAACCTCTTCTCCACTTACATCATTTACAACTTTTGTATTTATCTCTTCTGCTACTTCAATAGTTCCTAAATCAGTTGCTGATGCACTAATTGCTAAAGCACAAATTGCTGATATATAAATCTTCTTATTCATAATTTCTCTCTCCAGAATTAAATTTAAAAAATTATAACAACCAATTGTCAATTAATTGTTAATCCAAGTCAATATTTATATTTGAAAAACTAAACTTGACAATTATTTAACAATTTTTCTATACAATATTATATGAATAAGAACAAACGAAAAATATTATTATTAGAAGATGATTATTTATTTGCCCAGACTATTATAGATTTTTTAGAAGAAAATGACTATAAAGTGGATCATGTAGATAATGGGGAAAGTGCTCTAGAGTTAAGCTATGAAAATATTTATGATATATACTTATTAGATATCAATGTACCAAAACTAAATGGTATTGAAGTTTTAAAAGAGATTAGACAAAAAGGTATTCAAACTCCATCTATATTTTTAACATCATATAAAGATGAAGATACATTAAATAAATGCTTTGAAAATGGCTGTGATGATTATTTACGAAAACCATTTAAAATAAATGAATTACTTTTAAGAATTTCTGCTATTTTAAAAAGAACAGTACAAGTTAATAATGTTGTAAAATTAAATACCTCTACTATCTATGACTTTGATAAAAGAAAAATTTATATTGATAATATTGAACAACAAACTCCACTTAAAATCATACAACTACTAGAACTTTTCATAGAATACAATAATAAAACTATCTCAAGTGATATAATTATAAATAGCCTTTGGAGTAACAATGAAGATTATAGTGAGGGTTCAATTAGAAACTATATACTTAGTCTTAGAAAAATAGTTGGTAAAGATAAAATTATCAATGTAAAAAAAGTTGGATATGAGATAATTGAGATAATTGATGAATAATAAAAAGCAGTTTTTTTTATTATTCAATATATTTTTAGTATTAATTGTACTTGCAATTAATAATTACGCTTTATATTTTTTTGATAGTTTGAGCTCTATATATATTACTATTTTTATCACTATCATTTCAGCTTTAATATATTATATCATTAGCAACTCTATTATTGAAGATGTATTTACTATTGAAAAAAAATTAAAATACAAAATTGAAACTACAATGCATGAGATAAATACTCCTGTATCAACTATACAAATCAATACAGATATATTATTATCAAAAGTAGATGATGATAAAAATAAAGAGCGTCTAAATAGAATAAATAAAGCTTGTGAAAATTTATTTAAACTTTATGAAGATATGGAATACTACATCAAAAAAGAGATAGATTATATTGAAATATCAGATTTTAATTTACAAGATATATTAAATCATATAGCCCTGCAATTTAATGATATTAAAGAAGATATACAAATAAATATCAAAGTTGATAATTCAATATTAAAAACTGATAAAAACGGTTTTGAAATTATCATATCAAATTTAATATCAAATGCTATTAAGCATAATGATAAAATAAGTGAAATAAATATTATTCTTCAAGATGATATACTTACGATAGAAGATGATGGAGAAGGTATTAATAGTAAACATATTTACAATATATTTGATAAATATTATCAAGAAAATCAGGAAAACAAAGGCTTTGGTCTTGGACTGAGTCTAGTAAAAGAATTTTGTGATAAACAAAAAATAGATATTAAAATAAACTCATCATCAAATGGTACAAGTTTTAAATTAAATCTAAAAAATATAATAAAAAGATTCTAAAATGATAAAAACAATATTAGTTATAGCTACTATATTTTCAATATTAATATTTATACTCTTTTCAACAACTAATTTCAAACAATTAGTTGTTGCCTCACAATATAATGATACAAAAAATCCAATCCATATTAAAGAAAATAAATACAAAGATAGATATTGTAATATGACAATCAAAGATATAAAATATTCTGCACAAGCCATACTAGAAAATCATACTACATTATTTTTTGATGATATTGGATGTTTAGTATTATGGTTAAATTCACAAGAAAAACAAGAAGAAATTTTACTATGGGTATGGGCAAAAGATACAAATAAATACATCAATGCAAAAAAAGCTTGGTATAGCCAAACTGAGAAAACTCCAATGAATTACGGATTTGGTGCATATGAAAAGACAATAAAAGACAGCAAAAAAGATTTTATAAGTTTTGATAAAATGTACAATAATGTACTAAATGACAAAACATTAAAAAATCCTCTAGTAAAGGAAAAACTTCTTGGAAACAATTAACCTTTTAACTATAATTTCTATTGCAATTGTTGGATCTTTTGGTCACTGTATTGGCATGTGTGGTGGAATTGTTATTGCATATTCTAGTACAAAAATAGATACTAAATGGAAGAAAACACATCAAGCATTAGCTCATTTATTTTATTCATTTGGAAGAATTACTACATATACATTTTTTGGTGCTTTATTTGGTTTTATAGGGAGTGTCATTTCATTTAGTAATATGGCAAATGGTATCTTATTACTAATTGCTGGACTTATTATGATACTAGTAGGTGCATCATTTGGTGGAAAAATAAAATTTCTTACTTACATAGAACATTCAATTCAAAATAGTACTTGGTATCATATATATTTTAAAAAATTATTACAAAGTGAATATCTTAGTAGTTTTTATTTTTTAGGGCTTTTAAATGGTCTATTACCTTGCGGGTTTGTGTATTTCTTTGCAATTACAGCAGCAAGTACTACAAATGCTTTTGATGGAGCATTAGTAATGTTTGTATTTGGATTAAGTACAATACCAGCTATGTTTTCATTAGGATTCTTTGTAGGTATATTTAAAAAAACTGCTATTAGAAATACAATGATAAGAATTGCTGCCATTAGCGTAATAGCTTATGGTGGATATACTATATATAATGGTTATAATTACATCATAAATCCAAATAAAACATTATTAGATTGTCATAAATAACAAGGAAAATCATGAAATATATTAAAATTATATTACTATCACTATTAATTACTTTTTCAGGCGCATCTGAAATCTATGAGGACTATGATAAAGAAGCTTTTTCAAAACCTATTCTAGTTCAAAAAGGTACTCAAAAACAATGGTGTCCTGTATGTGGAATGAATATTAAAAAGTTTTATAAAACATCTCATACAGCTCAATTAAAAAATGGAACTCAGAGACAATACTGTAGTATGAGATGTCTTGCTGTTGATAATAAAAAACATAGTATTAATATTAAGACTATTCATTCTATTGATAATAGAACAGAAAAATTAATAACATCAAAAGATGCTTTTTATGTTGTTGATTCTGACATTATGGGTACTATGAGTAAAATTAGTAAATTACCATTTTCAAAAAAAGAAGATGCTTTACAGTTTATAGAGGAATATGATGGAAAACTAACTACATTTGATGATGCACTAAAGATTGCAAATAACTCTTTAGAAAATGATATATCAATGATACAAAACAAAAAGAAGAAAAAAATATACCCTATGGGTAAAAAAATGTTTAATAAGTTTTGTAATAAATCAATAGACCTAACAAAATATAATCAAATTAATGAATTAAAAGCAGATATTAGAACAAATAAACTTTGTATAGGTAAAAAAGGGAAGTCTTTTAATGAGCATCAGCTTCAAGTAACATCTGTTTACTTATGGGAAGTGGTTCGAGCAGGTACATTACAAAAAAGCTTGCAAACAATTAAAGTCACAAAAGATGAAAAGTGTCCTATATGTGGTATGTATGTATACAAATATCCAAGATGGGCTGCTCAAATATTTTTAGATGACGGTAAACATCTATCATTTGATGGTGTCAAGGATTTAATGAAATATTATTTAAAAAAACCAATATCTACTAAAATAATAGTGACTGATTATTATTCACAAAAAGCAATAGATGCTAAAAAAGCATTTTATGTAATTGGAAGCGATACATATGGTCCTATGGGTCATGAATTAATTCCATTTGTATCTAAAAAAGATGCCCAAACTTTTAAAAATGATCACAAAGGAACTAAAATACTAAAGTTTAAAGATATCTCAAAAGAAGAGGTAGAAAAGCTTGACTAAAAAGAGTATACTTACTTTTTATATATTTTCAATTTTAGGCTTTGTACTAGTAGGAATTAGTATATATTTATATACTTTTAAAACTACTAATGAAAATCTTAAATTAAATAAAAATAAAGTAGTAAGCATATCTGGTTTACCAGATTTAGCTATTGCTACGCAATCATCATATATACGACATAGAAGTTTAAGTGATACTTTTTCTCAATATAAAGATGATCCAAGTTTAAGGGAATATTTTCCTTCAACTTTTACATATACTCAAGGACTAAAATAGATGCTAAAAATAAATCTACATCTAATTGAATATGCAATCAATTCACTTTTAAGATCTAAAACAAAAAGTATATTTATTACAACTATATTTACACTTCTTGTATTTTTACTTACTTCTATATTCTTTATATCAAATTCAATCAAATATGAATTAAATTCAACAGTAGATTCTCTACCTCAAATAATAGTACAAAATATCAAAGGTGGAAAATCTTATGATATTAAAACTAATATCGTAGATGACATTATTAATATACCAGGGGTAAGTGATGCGATTCCAAGAGTATGGGGATATTATTTCTTTGAAAATGCTGGTGTTAATTTTTCTTTAGTAGGTATAAACTCTTATGAAACACAATACAAAAATAGCTTTAATGAACTAATAGAAAATTATGATTTAGAAGAGGATTCTATGATAGTTGGATCTGGAGTGAAAAAACTTCTTGAACAAAACTATTATAAAAATTATTTTAATTTTATTAAACCAGATGGCGACTTTAAAAAGCTTAATATTGGTGGTACATTTAACGGTGATACACAACTTGAATCAAATGATCTTATAATAATGTCTATTGAAAATGCTAGAGAGATATTTGATATGTCTAAAAGTAAGGCTACTGATATATCTGTAAAAGTAGATAACCCTATAGAGATACCTATGATATCTTCAAAAATAAAATCAATGTATCCAAATACAAGAGTAATTACTAATAGTGATTTAAAAGTAAGCTATCAAAATATATTTGATTATAAAAGTGGTATATTTTTAGCACTATTTGCTATATGTTTATTTACATTTTTTATCATTATATATGATAAATCAAGTGGATTAAGTAGTGAAGAAAAAAAAGAAATTGGTATATTAAAAGCTATTGGATGGACTGTAGATGATGTACTAAAAGAAAAATTTGTTGAAGGGGCAATTGTCTCTATCTTTGCATATTTACTTGGTGTGATTTTTGCTTTTATTTTTGTATATATTTTACAAGCTCCTATACTACGAAATATATTTGAAGGATATAGCATCTTAAGAACTACATTTGAACTACCATTTGTATTAGATTTACAAACTCTATCATTAGTATTTTTCCTAAGCGTTCCTGTATATATTGCTGCAACAATTATACCATCATGGAGAACTGCTACACTTGATGCAGACGAGGTAATTAGATAATGATTGAACTAAAAAATATAACAAAAATATATGATCTAAATATTAACAATAAAGTAACTGCTTTAAATGATATAAACCTTAAATTTAATGAAGGTGAACTAATAGTATTAAAAGGTTCAAGTGGAAGTGGGAAAAGTACAATACTTTCTTTAGTAGCTGCACTTAGTAAACCAACAATGGGAGAAGTAATAGTTGACAATAAAAGAATATCAAAACTTCCAGATAATTTTGCTTCACTTTACAGACGAGAAAATATTGGATTTATATTTCAAAAATATAATTTAATTCCAACATTAAGTGTAAAAGAAAATATCTTACTTCCTCTTGTACCAAACAATCCTAATGAAGACGAATGTAATTCAAAACTAAATATTGTTTTAGAGCAATTTAATATATCAAACAAAAAAGATACAATTGTAAAAAATCTATCAGGAGGAGAGCAACAAAGAGTTGCAATTAGTCGTGCACTTATTAATAATCCAAAAATAATAATAGCAGATGAACCTACAGCAAATTTAGATGAAAAGCTTTCATTAGATTTTATTGATATGCTAAGACAACTAAAATCTCAAAATAAAACAATAGTTGTAGCTACTCATGATCCTTTATTTTTTAATCTTGATTTTGTAGATAAAGTTATTGAAATTAAAAATGGAAATATTATTTAATGCTATTATCTCCTGAAGTTCTTACTTTACAAATATTAAATATTATTTTTTTAGTATTTGTAACTGTATCATTATTTTTAAGTATAAGAATATTTTTTAAATGGGATATTAACGCTACAACTAAAGAACAATACAAACTTGAAAAACAAAGTTTCTTAGCTGCTACTATTATTAAATATATCCTTGCTATTAAACTTCCATTATTCTTATTTTTCATATTTACCCTAGATAAGCTATCTATTTCACTTACAGGTGCTATGTGTGCTGCTGGAGTTGTAGATGCAACACAATTTGGTACATATCTTTTTATACTTAAGATTATTAATATATATCTATTTGGATTTTGGTTGATTATTCATAATATTGATATTAAAAATGAAAAGCTCCCATACACAAAAATCAAATTTGGCTTTTTTATATTTATATTCTTTATATTTATCACCGAAGTTATAGTTGAATATTTAATGTTTGATGCTATAAATATAGATCAAATGGTTAGCTGTTGTGGTACACTGTATTCAAGTAGTGCTACATCTTTAATATCTAATATTTTTATACTAGATACTAAAATTTTATTAGTATTATTCTATGGTTTATTTATGTCGTTATTTATATCATATAAATTTAAATTACAATATATATTTAGTATTTCAAATTTTTTATTTTTAATTATTTCTATCGTATCTTTAATATCATTTTTTGGTACTTATATCTATGAACTCCCTACTCATCATTGTCCATTTTGTTTCTTACAAAAAGAATATTACTATGTAGGATATTTTATATATACATTACTATTTATTGGTACATTCTTTGGATTTGTAGCAAGTGGTACAAACCCTACAGATAAGAATATTGAAAAATATTATAAAATATCTATTATATTTAGCTTTTTATACTTAGTACTAGTAAGTGCCTATCCTATAATATTTTATATCAAAAATGGTGTCTGGCTATAATGAATATTAAGAAACATATTATTATAATATCTTATAAAAGGTTTTAGTATGAGTTTAAAAGAATTTTTTACCTATGGTGAAAAAGTTGATGGATATGATGTAAGAGTTATAAATGAGAGGGAAGCCCGAGCAGCAGCAGGAATACTATTTGCTTTTGGACTATTAAGTCTTACAAATGCGGTAATGCTTAGTCATGGTATTGTTACAAGATATTTTATTGCATTTTTTACTTTAGATTTTTTAATAAGAGTAATAAATCCTAGCTATTCGCCAAGTATGCTTCTTGGTAGATTTTTTGTACAAAATCAAACTCCAGAATATGTAGGTGCTGCACAAAAAAGATTTGCATGGGCATTAGGTTTAATATTGGCCTTACCTATGTTTTATCTTTTGGTTATAAATTGGCAACCAAACCCCATAAAAGTTTTAATATGTATCATATGTTTAGTTCTACTTATTCTTGAATCTGCATTTTCAATCTGTTTGGGATGTAAGTTATATAATCTAATTATGCCAAAAAAAGCGACTAACTGCCCAGGTGGTGTATGTGAAATAAAAACTAAAGATAAAATTCAAACATTTAACACAGCTCAAAAAATAATTGCTATTTTAACTACTATAACTATTGCAGTAGGTATCTATTCATTTATGTATAAGCTTGAGAATAAAACACATGTTAGTGAAGTTGTTTCAGTCCTTATGATGAGCAAGAAAGAACTACAACAACTAAAAGATGAAGAATATCAAAAAGAACTCGATGAATTTGATAAAGATGATGATGATTTTTAATCTAACAATAATTGATATTTGTCAATTATTATTAGATTAAAAAAAGGTACAATGAACATATGAAAAATATACTAAAATCAACACTAATATCATTATTACTATGTACTTCACACTTAGTAGCTAGTGATGCAAAAATGCAACAACAAAACCTTACGGCAGAACAAATGCAAAAGCAAAAGAAAACTATTATAGATTTGGCATCTAAAGAGTTTTCAAAGAATACACCAATAAAGATAGATAACTATACTACTTTTACAGGTGTTCATGGTACCCCATCATCATTAGTATGGAATTTTGATATTAATACTGGTGCAAAAAGTGATAAGGCTATACAAGAAGAAGATCATTCAAGAATGGAATCTGCAGTTACAACTGGCGTATGTGAAAAATCAAAAAGATTTTTTGATGCACAAATAGATATTTCTTACATTTATTATAGTTCTAAAACAAAAGTGAAGTTATTTCAATTTGATATCACTTATGATAAATGTTTAGAATCATTTAGAAATAATAAAAAATATTATTAAGTCATAAATAAAGAGTAGTCTCATAAAACAATTTATAAATTTTAATTAAAAACTATCATTTTTATTTACTATAGGTTTTTGATCTACTAATAAAACAACTGGCTGAACGAATGGAGCCAATTGGCTTAAAAAATCTATAATAGTCATGATAGGACTACCATAAAAGAATTTTACTTTTTTATTATAGTGCCATAATTGTGAAGCATACTGCATGTTTTGATGGACTGTATCACCTACATTATCTTTATTTTTATCAAAGCCCATATATCTATCCCAATAGTTATACTCTATGATATTTTTATGTGTAAAATTACCTCTTACATCTTTTGCTACATCATCTATATTTCCAAATATCTTATTACCTACAATAGTATTATTTTTTATTGCAGCATGAAAATGTAAAGCTTCTTTATTAAAAGATATCTCATTATATTTAATATAGCGTTGCATACCCTCTTCTTCCTCTTTGGTATCTATATAAAACCCATGAGTATTAAAGCTTATTTTATTATCTTTGAATGTTTGATTTTCTCCACCTTTAGTAACTATTCCCATACCTGCAGCACCTTTACTACTTAAAATTTGGTTCTTTATTACTTTTGTATCTTTTGCACCCATTAATATTAGTCCAACTGAATTATATTTATATAAATTATTAACAATTATGTTATTTTTACTAAGGCTAATTTGTGTTCCATATCTATTATTTATAAAAGTATTATTTATTAGTTTATTATTATGTGAATATGTTAGTGTTGTATCTCTACTATACTTAATCATATTATTTTCAATAATATTATTTTTACAATACCAGATTTTAAAAGCATCACCTTTTAGACTAATATCATTATCTTTTGATGTAATATAATTTCCTATAAATTTTGAGTTATCTACCATCATCATATTAATACCATATAAACTATCTAAAATCGTACAATTTTTAATAAGACAGTTTTTTACTTCTTTGATTAAAACAGCACTATCAAGATTTTCTATTCTATTACCACTATTTTTAATTATAATATTTTTAAGAGTTACATTTGATGAAGTAATTGTAATTACATCTTTAGTACCATCACCTTTGATAATTACATCTTTACCAAGACCTATTATTGATATTGGCTTATTTATATTTAATCTTCCAATATATGTACCATTTTGTAATTTAATTATAGAACCAGCAGGTGCTTGATCTATTGATTTTTGAAGTGTATTAGAGTATAAAGTAGAAATAAAAGTTATAAAAACAAATAATATTTTCAACATTTTATCTCTATTTATTAGGTTTGAAACTATATTCTTCCGTTGATTAAGTTAATTAAACTTGGACTAACTTGTTCAAAAGTCATGATTCTTTTTCCATTATAGTTTTTTGCAAATTCTGCTGCATCTTCTCTATTTTCAAATACTACCAAATCATCCCCTGATGGTGATGTAGCACGACTTCCATAAACATAAAATGCTTCTTTTGCATTAATTAATTTTAAATTATTATAGTCTGTTACAATAATATCCTTGAAGTCATGTTCATTTTTAACTCCGATATAATACCATTTACCTGGTCTTTGATAAAATTCAAACATAGATTTAGGACTAGAAAAGTATATCTTTTTTCCATTATTTAACTCAATCTTTGCTGCCCATTTTGGATCTTTATATACTTTTAAATGTCTTACTACACATTCTGTGTTCTTATCATAATCCATCACATAATTTTTAGCAGCTTTTGGTAAAGGCAAGTGTCCATGTTCACTTCCTGCAAATGCAAATATGCTACTTAAAAGTAATCCCACTAATATTCTTTTTATCATAATTTTTTTCCTTTTATTTAAACTAAATCTTTTTTCTGGAATATTTTAAATCCAGCAAATGCAAATATTAAACCTAATACAACTGGATATAAAATAGATATTACAACAAATGTTGTTTGTTTAATACTATCTAATATATAAAATGCCACTGGCCCCATAACTGTTAACTCTGGATCAAATAATGATATTGCAGCTACTCTAAATATCTCCATTGGATTTGCAAGAGCAATTGCTATAATTAGCTCTTCATTGAACCTGTGACTTAACATAAGAGATATTAAAGCAATATCAATGAATGCAAGTAAAAAGATCCATACAAAAAATGCAATTCCAAGTGCAACTTCACTAGACTTTACAAATGAAGATATAAAAAATGCAATTCCAAGGAATGCAGAAGAAAGTGCAAATAATAATCCAGTATATAAAAAGAATATATCCCAAGGTATACTAGCACCTTTAAATGAACCATATACTATAGCAATAACCATAGCAAATAATACAGGTAAATATACAGTTATAAATCTACCAATAATCTTACCCCAATAGTATTGTGTAAGTGAGATTGGAAATGACAACATATATTCTAATACATGACTATCTCTATCGCCTGATATTGACCTTACAGTTGTAACGAGTATAAATATAGGTAAAATTACAATAGTAATTTGAATATACATAAGTAATAATCTACTTAATCCACTAAATCCCATCACTTGTGATTCTGTAACACCAGCTATAAAAAACAGTGCAATTAACCCACCGAAAACTAAAGAATAAACTAGAAACCATTTAGCTCTAATTGATTCTTTTAAATCCAAATATGATATCAACATTAAATTTTTCATTCAACTATCCTATCTTGTTTGTTTTAATTTTAGGTTTTGCATAGTTTCACCCCTAAGTATTTTTAATCTTGCTTCTTCATATGTGATAATTGTTTTACTAGCATCTATACTATTTTTATCTTCATAAGCACCAAATCCATAGTCCATTGGTGTTCTACTATTTGTATCATAAAATGCTTTTCTAGCATCTATAAATTTTCCACTAATCACATCATTGATATAGATATCGGCTTTATCTTCCCATAATATTTTTTCTTCTTTGAACCAAATTATCATACAACCTAAATCATCAAACATATGACTTTTACCATTAGTTGGGTTTACAACTTGTACTGAATAATGTCGCTCACTTACTACCATCTTACAAAGATCACACATATCTCTATCCCAATGAACTTCTTGTAAGCCTTTTTCAATCTTTTTTTCACAACCTGTAAATATAGATACAAATACAGCTATAAATAATATATACTTAAACTGCTTCATCAGATACAATCTTCCCTAAATCCATATATATTTGTCTATTTACCAAAGACTCAACTTCTTCTAGTCTATGTGTTACAAATAATAATATTTTTTCAGATTCATTTTGTTTTAAAAGTCTATAAAAATCATCTCTAGCTTTGGGGTCAAGGTTTGCTGTTGGTTCATCATATATGATTATATCACTTGGCTTCGCTAAACTAATTGCAATCAAAAGCTTTTGTTTCATACCACCACTTAATGAAAAAAATGATTTATTCATATTTGCTGCTATGTCAAGCTTCATCTCTTTACAATAATGGATAATAAGATCTTTATCAACTTTTGCACTAGCTTGTATATATGAGATTAGCTCACCAACACTAAGTTTAATTGGAGGTGGTAATTGAGGTACAAAAGAAATATTTTCTAGTACTTTAATTCTATCTTTAATTGGATCAAGTCCATTTATTAATACATTTCCACTATTTGGATGATAATATCCCAAAATAGATCTAATTAGTGTAGTTTTACCTGCACCATTAGCACCCATTAATGCAATACTATCGCCTTTTGTAAACTGACAAGACACATCGTCTAAAGAGATATTCTTACCAAATTTTTTTGTTAAATTATTTACTTCTATCATGGTAAAGATTTTATCTTATTTGACAAAGAAACTTATTGACTTAAAACAAGAATTAAAAACTATATTTTAAGCTAGTAAATAGCCTATCATTATTTTTAATTAATTCAAAATTTGTTTTTGTACCACCTTGATAACTTATAACTCCAAACTCTGTTGAAAAACTATCATCAATATCATACTCAAACCAAGCTCTTAAGAAACCACCACCATCTAATTCTTTTCCAAATCCACTATAAAGTGTCGTTAAATCTAGTGTTTGATTGAAAAAACTTTGTGTATAACGAACAGCATATTGTATTTCATCATCTTTATTTGCTATCTCTATTGAGATACTACCTTCATCTATTCCATTATATTCAAGACCAATAAGAGAATCTATCTTTGAATCTACAAGAGAAGTATCATAATTATCAAAATAAGCAAGTTCTGTTTTAATTAAAAAGCTATCAATAACTTTATTATAGGCTGTTCCAATCATATTTGATTTATAGTTTGTATTATCTATATATTGATTAGAATAATAAAATGCAATATCTTGACCTTCAAAATTTGCATTTGCACTTAATGCAATTCCCGTATTAGCAATAGAATTTGATGGAGCATTGGGTATTGGTAATGGCATATAATAATCACTTCCAAGCTCTGGCATTAATGAATATCTATTTTCGTGTAATAAAATACCAGAAACTGCCCAATTATTATTTATATAATAATCTAATTTTGTCATAGCTCGACCAAGTCTTAAATCTTCAATATCTACCATACCAGGTCGTGTATTGTCCATAGGATTTAATATATCAGTAATTCTAATATTATCTGATTTCCCCCATACTACAATTTGTCTACCAAACTTAGTATCAATTCCATTACTAAAAGTGGATTCTAATATCAATTCATTAAAATCTACATATTGGTCATTATCTTTATTAGTTTGATTATCTTTATATGCTTTAAAAGTTGTCTTTATTTTATTAGATTCATCTAATACATACTCTAATTTTATATTTGTTGACAATTTTGATGAAGAGATTGTATGTTTATCTTGATAACTATAATCTGCTGAACCTGTAAGAGATCCATATATAGTTAAATCATCTTTTTTTTCTATCTTAACAACTTCAATAAGCTCATCACTAGAAAATTCATCTTCATCAAAACCATCATTAGAAAATAGACTACTACTTAATAATAAAGAAGCTAATACACTTAATTTAATACATTTTACAAACATACTATTCCTTTCTATTAAAAACTTTATTAGATACCTTTTTCAAGAGTTCTTACTGTAAATAACTCTTCTTTTAAATCTTGATTCATCTTCACATCACTTTGAATTAAAATAGTTTTATGTAAAGTTCTTTTCCCTTTTTTTGTAGTCATAGTTGTAATCGTTGCAACATCAATACCATCTATTTTTTCAACTTTTCTAACATCCATATATTTCACACGACTAGCTTTTTTTAAATAGTACTTCGCTCTAGTTACCATATAGTTATCTTGTCTTACATATGCAATACTTCTTATATATCCAGTTTCATCAATTACATCATCATTTTTAGGAGTAACTTCAACTAACCAAACTTTCTCATTCCCTGTTTTTCTTTTTACAATTGATTCTTTTAATACTTTAAAAGTATAATCACTTAAAACAGGTTCAGTCATATCATTGTAAGTAAAATCACTTCCCATAAAAGAGCTATCTTTATCTGATGATGGAATTCTTTTTGTTTTATTTAATGCTGGTAAATATAGCCATTGATCATCATCTTTAGCATCATCACTATAATCATATGTTAAAAAAGCAGTATTTTTAACATCACTTGGACTTAGAAAAAATATTAATTTCAATTCATCTTCACCTTTATCTTTTGAAAATGTTTTCATATCCCTAATTCTTTTGTGATTATTTTTATCTATTAATTGCATTTGCATATTAGTAATAATATTATCTCCATCATCCCTATCTAAAACTTTTTGCATAATCTCTAATCCAGACTGAGCAAAAAGTAAACTTGAACCTAAAGTTAATATAAGTAATAATTTTTTTATCATAACAAGACCTTATTTATTTTTATATATAATCTTATATAAATAGTATTAATGTAATGTTAATGCGCTAGTATTTATTTTATAATATATTGATATAATGCTCATATATTTTACTTTTAAGGAGTACATATGATTAAAAAAACAATATTTAATCTATTTTTAACAATATCACTTGTTACAACTATTTATGCTAAGGATGCTGATTCATTTGATGTTTATGAGTGGATGTCAACACTAAAAGGGGAATGGAAACTATCACCAGCAGATGAACAACTAGATACCTATTCGTATACACATCCAGCAGTTTTCCCAATAGTTGGTACAAATACTACAGGAATGGCATTTAAGTCTATTGGTTATGATAGTACTATTCAAGAAGATCTTTTACCAAATACAACCAAACAAATGGTTACTATGTATCATTGTAAAGATATGGAGTGTGAGCAACTTAAAGCTACACACTATTGTGTTAAACAAAATCAACCAGAATTTATTGCAAACTTTAAAGAAAGTACTAAAAATAAAATTGTTTTTGATTGTGATATGACTACAGAATTATGTCAATCTGATGAAGATCATGTTCATAAAATTATCCATGAAATATCTAATGATGGAAAACATCTAAAAAGTTCATATTTAAGTTGGAAAAATAAAAAGCAAAAAAAGAATAGCTCAATCTACCACTTTGATAAAAAATAAAAGTGGTAAATTTGATATCTATTTTTTAATTACGTGTAGATCCATTTGACTATCTAATTTTCTATACATTGTACAAGCTTGTTCATGTCCATAAGTACAAGCAATACCAAATGCACCTTTTGCTTTTTTCTTATTTATTTCTACTCCATTACCTAAGTAATGCATAACACCAAGTTGATAACAACTCCCCGTATATCCTTTTTTACAATATTTAGTAAATATTTTTTTTGCTTTTTTAGTTTTTAATTTTATACCTTTACCGCTAGCATATAACTTTCCAAGTTCAATACAAGAATATGGATCTCCATCCTTACATCCTTTAGTATAATGCTCACTTGCTAATTTTATATTTCCTTTTTTATATTCAATCTGACCTTCGTCAAAACTAGCAAATAAATTCATACTCAATAACATCCCTATACCTATAATAATTTTAATCATTTTATCTCCAACTTATATTTTTTAATAGTATTAAAACTTTAGCTAAATAATACAAAATACTACTAACTTATAAAGTAAAATATCCATTAAACATATAAGGATACTTTATATATCAATATAGTAGTATATTACAATATAAATTCAAAGGATAATAATGAAAAAGGTTTCAAAAATCTTTCTAGGTATATTTTTAGTGTTGAGTGTAAATAATTGTTTCGCACAATCTCCAAGTATAGAAGAGTCAAATAAAGGTCAAAATATTCAAATATTTAGTCTTGATAATTCAAATGGCAAAATAAATGCTAAAAGTATAGAAAAGGCTTTTAATGAAAGTGGTGTAACTGTTGATGTAAATAATGATATGAATTCAATTTTCTCAAAAAGATATGGTAATATTCATCATAAAAACTATAACTTAGCAATCTTTCATGATGAAAAGTCAATTCTTAATCTTATGAAAAAATATCCTAGCATTGGATTAATTACACCATTATCAATGTCAATTTACTCAGATGATACAAAAAATACAATTAATATTTCTACATTATCATTAAATGGTATGTCAAGAATTACTAAAATTCCTGTAACTAATACAGATTTAATAGCATATGCAAAAAGTGTTGATACTGCACTTCACAAAGCACTACCAAATGGTGCTTACATAGCAGTAAACCATGACATTAAGCCAAAAGACAAATCATTAACTACTGATTTTTCATTTGAACTTGAACTTGAGGATGGGACTACATATTCAGAACTAAAAGAAGATTTTAAAGCAGAATTTGAAGGTGAACTAGGACCAGTTGGATATCTTGTACCAAAATCTTATAAATTCCAACATGATGATTATGATTTCTTTGATACATATTCAATTATTAGATTTAATGCTATCTATCCTGTATCAAAAAAACATCCTGATGCTGGAGCTTACGCTCCTTTTTCTCTTGTAATGTATAAGAAAAAAGATAATGATACTGTACACATTCAATTCCCTTCTATTAATAACTGGATCAATGATTTAGGTATTAAAGAAGAAGAAACAATTAAGGCTGTTAATAAAACACATAATATGATTAAAGATATTCTTTTAGAACTTACTGAATAATTATGTATTAATATTATGAGCAATAATAATTATTATTTCTCATAGTAGGCTAAGAAGTTAAATATAAATAATAACTTCCAATTACAAATAAATATCTTCCTGCTTTAGCAATCAAAACTAATAATACAAACTTTTTAAAATCATATTTAACAACTCCAGCTATAAAAGTAATTGGATCTCCAATAATTGGTAGCCAAGAAAAAAGTAAACTATAAGCACCATATTTATTAAAATAGTTCTGTGCTTTTAAAATCTTTTTTTCATTTATAATATTCTTTTCAACTAAATAAGTTTCACCTTTTAAACCAAGCCAATAGTTTATAATAGACCCTAAAGTATTTCCAATAGTTGCAAATAAGAATAACAAATATACATTTAAATTTATAGTTAAATCATAAAGAAGTATTGCTTCACTCCCAAAAGGGAATAAAGTTGCAGAAATTAATGCAGAAAAAAATAAATATATATAATCCATAACTTTATATATTTACATATTTATGTAACTCAAAATATCTTTATACTTCATACCACTTATAAAATATAAATTTGCTTTTGCTATTTCATAATCATTTAATGCTTGTTTATATAATGAGACATTATATGTTTTTTTACTAAGTGCATCTAAATAAGTTATATTATCTACTATTCCATTTTGATATTTTATTTTAATAATATCATACACACTATTTCCCATAGCAACAGTACTTTTTAATGATATTAATTTTAACTTTTGTGTATAAAGATTTTGTTTTGCTAAGTCAAATTTTATCTTTTCTTGATCTTTTAAATAATTTAGTGTTTTAGTTTGTGCCAATCTTCTTAATTTTGAAGCTTCAACCTTATCTTTTGTACTTGTATCAAAAAGTTTAAAATTTACACTTAACATCAATTGATTTTGCTGATCTGGTAAATCTGATAATATTTGCTTATTGTAGTTAGAATAATCATATGTACTAAACTTATTTTCTAGTTTAATTTGAGGTTTGATTGAAGATAATATAATATTTTTATTTTCATCAATTATTTTTATATTCATTTGTAAAGCTTTAATAGTCTCACTACTAATATACTTTAAATTTGTAATCTCACGCAAAGTAGAATCATCTAAACTAGTCACGGAAGAGGAAGTGATTAATTCAAGAGTTTTTAATAATTCATATTTTTGATATTTAAATTCTTCTATCATATAGTTATTTGATTCATATTCAGATTGAAGTTTTAATACCTCATCTACAGTCGTCATATGTATATCATATTTTTGTTTTATTCTATCATATTGAGCTTTTAATGCCTTAGACTTTTCTTGAAGTACTATAATATTTTCAGATACTGTTTTAGTTTGAAAAAATAATGTTATTACTTGCAATATTGTTTCTTTGATTGTTGTGATTGTATTTAATTGAGATGATTTAAATTCATACTCTTTTTGTTTTTTTATTGCATTATTTTTTCCACCACTATATATATTAATACTTGCTAGGGCAAAGGCACTTGAGGTAGTTCCAATCTGTACACTTCTAAGATTTCCATCAAGTTTAGTTATATTACTACCTAAGCTAAATATTGGATTGTATATATTACTTACACTTCTGTATTCTTTTTGTTTTGATAAATCATTTATGCTTAAGGATTTTAAATTTTTATTATTCTCTAAAGTACTATGTATAAGTTCACTAAGACTAATTGCTTGTAAATTTATATTAAAAATAAATACTAATAATATAGCATTAAATAATCTCATCTTTTAATTCCTTATTATGTTTAATATCTATTTTTTTATCTTTTATTGTTAAAACTTTATCACAATATGGCAATAAGGTATCATCATGTGTAACCATTATTATACTTACTCCTCTTTCTCTTGTTATTTTTTTAAGCATCTTGACTACACTTATAGCTCTTTGTTTATCTAAAGCTGCGGTTGGTTCATCTGCTAATATTATATCTGGTTTATTTGCCAAAGCTCTCGCTATTGCAATTCTTTGATTTTGCCCACCACTTAATTCACTTGGCATATTATACATTTTATCTGACATATCAAGATAATCCATAATTTCTTTTACTCTTTTTTTGACAATCTTTGTATCTTCACCATTTTGATAAGGAAGTAAGGTTATATTTTCTTCTATATTTAAAAATGGTATCAAGTAATGATGCTGAAAAATAAATCCAATTTGTTTTCTTCTTAATGCCCTATCATCTTTTACTAACCACTTATTATTATATACTACATCATCACCTATAGTAATTTTACCACTTGTTGGTTCTAATACACACCCTAACATCATAAGTAAAGTTGTTTTTCCTGCCCCACTAGGAGCTACTAGTGCTGCAAACTCACCTTTATTTAAAGAAAAATTTGCACCAGATATTACATCTACTTTATTATCTCCGTTTCCAAAACTTTTGCATAAATTCTCTATTTTCATTGATATATTATTCATATTATCCTCCAATTGCCTCAGCTGGGTCTGTTTTAATTACTTTGTATATACCAAATAATGAAACAAAAATAGATGATATAAGTATCACTACAAATAATCCTACAGAATCACTTGCTAAAAGTACTATTCTTTTTGGAAAACTACCACTAATCAAATATGCGAATCCATTACCAGCAATAAATGCCAAAAATCCCAATACTATAGTTTCTTGTATAACCATCTTTGATATTGTAAAGTTAGGAATACCTATTAATTTCATAATACTTATTTCTTTAATCTTTTCTAATGTCATTGTATAAATAATAAGTGCAATAATTATAATGGATACAACGATAAGTATTGCTGTAAACATACCTATTTGTTTTGAGCTTTTTTTGATAACTTTTTGTAAAAGTAGCGTTAATTGCTCTTGCTTTGTAAATACTTTTTTATGTATAGTTTCTTCTATTTGTTTTGCAATAATTTGTGGACTATAGCTATCATTAACTTGAGCTACTATTGCATTTACTAAATATGGATTTCCACTATGTATACCCCTACCCTCATCACTTCTGATTCTTTCATTTGTATAAGTAAACTGTAATATTTGAGCATCTTTTAAGCTTGTAAAAATCAAATGATCTCCACTATTGGATACTGTATCTTTTGTAATACCAACTACAGTAAAGTAATCTCTGCCTAATTTTATTTTTTCACCAAGTTTATAGTTGGTTTTTTGGGATACAACTATTTCATAGTGTTGTTTTTGTATAGTTCTTCCCTCTATTAGCTTTGCTTTATTTATTACATCTATTTTACTAAAAGGATCATATCCTATAAGCATAACTTTAAAATCACCATAAGAGTTTTCTAGTTGAAAAGATTGAAATGTTATAGCACTAGCGTATTTAATTCCATTTTGATACGATATTTGATCTTGTAAATCTTCATGTATTCTTGAACTTTCTGCAAATGGTCCAAGTGTATCTTGTTGTACTACCCAAATATCAGCTTTTATATCATCTACTAGAACTTTAGCATCAAATACCATCCCACGATAAACACCTATCATAATTATAACAATACCTAGCAGTATACCTACACTAATTGCGGTAATTAAAAACTTACTAAGTGAGTGTCTTATATCTTTATATGCTAAATTAATCATAGCTTATTTCTTTGTATAAATTTTCATACCATCACTTAATGCTTTTTTCTTTACATTAGGAATTACAATAGTATCATTAGTTTTCAAATCCTTTGTAGCTATAAATTTATCTGATGTAGCTAAAATATTTATAGATTTAAAATTCACTTTATTATCTTTTACTAACCACACTCCTTGTTGTTTTTTATATATACTCAATGCTTTATTAGGAACTTTTATAATATTTATTAATTTTTTTATATCTATATCAACAATTGCTTGTTCTTCCATATAAAAAGGTATAGGAAGATTATCAAATACTACATCAACTTCTCTTTCATAAGTGATGTTATTATTGTATGATTTAATATTTGCCACTGTTGCTTTATATTTTTTATCACTTGAACGAAGTTTAATTATAGCTTTTGCTCCAACTTTTACTTCACCACTAATTCTAGTATCTATATGTGTTGATACCCATACATCTTTTGTATTAACTAACTCTAGAAGTGTTTGATTTGGCATAATAATTTGATAGTTTGATACGATCTTTTTTATAACATATCCACTAATTGGTGCAATTATACTATATCTTGTTAATCTTTCTTTTAATCCATTAATAGCTGATTTAATCTGTTTTTCTTGTGCATATAGTGAGGCAATTTTAGAATCTAAATTTTCTATTTTTAACTTTGCTACTTCCATATTTGTTTTATATTTTTGAAAATCTAATTGAGAAATAGCTCTTTTTTGATAAAGTTTTTTATTTTTTTCAAATATAACATCTTGATAATCATAAGTAGAAATTGAACTTTTTTTATCAATTTGTAAAGATACAATATCTTGATTTAATTTTATTATACTTGCTTTCAATTCATCTATTTTATCTTTTAGATCTATACTATCAATAGTTGCAATAGCTGTTCCTTTTTTTATAAAAGTCCCCTCTTTTAGTTCAAAATTTAGAACCTTACCACCATAGATAGAACCTATTTTATAAATATATCTTGAATCTACATTCCCAACACCATTTACCTTTACTGACATATCTCCACTTTTTGGATTTATAGTTTTAAATGTATGTTTAGGAATAAAAACTTTTTGATAAAAACCAAAACCCAATACAATTGCTATAGTTAAATATATAATATATTTTTTCATCAACTTAATCCCCTTATTTAATATTCAATAAATTAAAAATAATTTACTTTTATATCTATTTGTTTATCTTTATCAAGAATAAAACTAGCATTTTTAAAATTTGGTCTATTAAAAAAATTAATTGTTTTATAATTACTAAGACCAACCCCTTCAGTAGGTAGCATCAAACCTTTATCTATTTGTTTATTTTTATTTTCATCATGTAAAATATTTACAGCATATATGTCTTTTGGAATATTTTCAAATACCATAATTGAATTGCCATTAATTATACTTGAGCTTGACTGTAAGTAAAGATTTTTAAAGTTTTCATCTGGTATACCATCTTCTTTATTATATATAGAATATTGTACCACACCAATTGAGTTTTTTAATTCTTTTACACTTATAGTTAAATTATATGTTTCATTTGCTTTTAATAATATAATAATACCACACATTATAAATAATATTTTTTTCATATATTTACTTTAAATCTCTATTATTTTTAATCATAACTTTCATAATAGCTGGTACTAAAAAGAAGTCAGCTAAAACAGCTACTATAATAGCAATTCCAGTTAACAATCCAAAATTAAATATATTTGACATTGACGCACCCATAAATACAAAGAAACCAAAAGATAATACAATAGTTGTTACAACCATTGCACGACCAGTTGTAAGTAATGTTAATCGTACTGCTTTATCAATATCATTATGAATAAGTTCATATCTTCTAAAATTATGCATAAAGTGTACTGTATCATCAACAGCAAGTCCTATTGCTATAGCACCAATAAGCATAGTAAACATATCTAGTGGCATATCAAATATTACCATTATTGTAGTCATTATTAAAATTGGTGCAATATTAGGAATCATAGATACAAGACCTATTTTAATATGTCCAATTAATATAAGCATCATAATAGTAATTAGAAATAAGGCTAATATATAACTAATTGCACTACTAGACATAGCTGCTTCCATAATTCGTGATAATAAATTTGATATACCTGTTACTGTTACTTCAGCTTTATTTTTAAAATTTTCATCTATTTTTGTATTTATTTCTTTTATTAAAATCATATAATCCATAGCATCAAGATATGGTAATTTTACTGTTATTCTAGCTTTTGAGAAGCTACTATCTACAAAATCTTCTAAATCATCACTTCCAGAATTTTCAAATAATAATAACTCTTGAGCTATTAAATTCTTATCTTGAGGAATAAGATAAGCTTCTTTTCTATTCTCATTTAGTGCTTTATTTGTTTCTTTAATAATATCAACTAAACTAAGTGTTTTCCCTACAAAATACTTATCGCTTTTTAAGTCCATAATTTCTTTTGAGAATTTATCAATAGAGTTTAAAATTTCTGGTTCATATAAGCCATTCTCTTTTTTTGTATCTACAACTATCTCTAGAGTTACTGAGCCTTTCATTTTATCATCAACTACATTCGTTGCTACTCTTACTGGGTGTTCTTGATCAAACCAAACTATAGGCTTATGTGAAAATCTAAGTTGGGATGCTACAACTAATGAAACTAAGATTATTACTGTACTAATTGCTATAATCTGTTTTGGATAAGAAACTGAAATATTAGATATTTTTACAAGTATTTTATCCATAAGATTTTGAGTTTCACAATCATCTTCTAATACAATATTTTTTGGTTTTAATCTTAATAATGATATTGCAGCAGGTAATAAAATAATAGTAAATAATAATCCAACTATTACTCCTGCACTTGCAAATTTACCTAAATTAGCGACAGGTGCTAATTCAGAAAAAGAAAATGACCAAAGACCAGCAGCTGTAGTAATAGATGTCATTACAATTGCTAATCCACTATGTCCCATAGCATATCTTAATGCTAATTTTTTATCTTTATTTAAATCAAATTCTTTAAAGAAAATTGAAAGTAAATGGATACTAGCACCTATTGTAACTGCCAATAAAAATGATGGTAAAATTTGTGTCACAACTGTAACTGGAGCTTGAAATATTGCCATAAGCGAAAGTGCTGAAATAACTGTAAATATTACTGTAATAAGTGGTAACACTACACCTGAAATTCTTTTAAACATTAAAGCTAAGAATATCGCCATAATTAGAAGTACAAATTTAATAAATTTTTGCATATCACTTGTCATAGATGCTTTTAATTCTGCATTGATTACAGCTGTTCCAGATACCAATATTTTAAAGTCATCCGATTGATAAGATGCAACTATCTCATTTGTCTTTCTTACAATTTCATTATTTTCAATATCTGATAAGAACTTTCTATTTTCATTTATCTCTTCACTCTCAGACTCATCAGCAAATTCATCATCACTTTCAGCTTTTGGAAGGGGATTTCCATTTTTATCTAAAGATGTATATGTCGCTGTATCAATCACAATGGTTGTAATAGTTCCAGCTTCATCTAAAAGTAAGTCTTTAAATAATGGATTATTTTTTGCTAATTGTTTTTTTATTTCTAATGCTTTGTTTGTAGTTGGAAGCTCTTCAAATAAATCATCTACTATTAATGAATCTTCTGTACCTCTTGTATTTCTAGCATTTATTAGTGAATTTACCTCATCAATATAAGGTAAATTATTTTCTAATTCTTTATGTAACTTATTTAGTTTATTTAAAAAATCTATAGTAAATATATTTTCACTTTGTATTGCAATCAATACTTTTTCATCACGACCAAATTGATCTCTAAATACATTATATTCTATTCGTAAAGGATCATCTTTATGTAAGAATCCTTCTGTTGATGTATCCATATGCAGATTTTTCATTTGTGCTGCAAAAGCAATTACGACTGCTAATACAAATACTATTACTTTTATTTTATTTTCATAAATAAAATCTGATAAGTGTTCAAATTTATGCTCTACTTTAACTTTCCAATTCAATTCAATACCTTTATATTTTATATAATATGATAGTCTATAATAATAGCATTAATGAAAAGTTAATACTGTATATTAATATACTATTTAAAATAATATTATTACTTTTGTTCCCTCATGCTCTTTTGATTCTATACTAATACTATGACCTAATTCATTACATAATCTATATACTATATGCATACCTATTCCATATCCACTTTGATTTTCTGTATAGTTTCTTTCAAATACCTTTTTGGGATACTTTATACCTTTACCGTTATCTTGAATTATTAGTTGATTATTTTTACATATAATTTTAATATATGGATTTTCATCTATGCTATATTTACAAGCATTTGAAATAATATTATCCAATATTCTAGTAATAGCAATATCATTAGTACAAATATCTTTATCATCATATTCTATATTAAATTTTATATTTGTATACAAATTTTGATATGTAGATATAGTTTCATTAATTATACTAAAAATATTTAATTGAATCTTTTGAAATGCATTTTGTCCTAATAATATTTCAAGATTTTCATAAAGAAAAGATATATTATTTGCACTATTTTCAATTCTATTAATCTTTTTTAAGCCCTCATTATTAATATCTTTTCTTAACATTCTTGTATTTAACAATATAGAGGTAATAGGTGTATTAAGGTCATGTATTAAATCACCTATGAATCTATCTAGATGGGAAATAGTATCAACCATAGGCTTTAATGACTTTTTAGCAAGTATATAGCTTATAAATGAAAATATAACTATTAAAAATACTTGTAATATAATTGTAAATACTTTTAATGTTTCAATCTCATCATCTACTATTTTTGCATCAATATTTATAATAAATTTATTAGAAAAAGCTTTAAAATATTTATCTCCTTTTTTTCTAGGAAGTTCTTTTTCTACTTTTTTCGTATTTGATATAGTATAACTATATCCATCTTGTTGATAATTAAAATTAGTTTCTTTTATCTGAAGTAAGTATTGGTGCATATTCATAGCTGTTTTTTGAATAATTAAATTTCTATGCTGTTCAAAATATAGAAATCCTAATAATAATATAAATATAGATGCTGATATAAAGAATCCAAAAAATATTTTATAAAATGAACTCTTTTCATAATTCTTCAAGTCTATATCCTACTGCTCTTTGATTTATAATATTTAAACCAATTTTTTTTAATTTTGATATTTGAACTCTTAATACAGCTTCACTTCCTTCTTGTGAATTATTCAAATGATATAAAATATCCTCTTTTAAAATTGATTTATTAATATTCTTTAAAAATAATTCAAACAATTTTAATTCAGTAGGGGATAATGATATTCTTTCATGATTTTTTGTAATTAATTTATTTGAAATATCATATGTAATATCACCATAAGATAATATTTTGCTATAAGTATTAAATGATTTTTTTATTTGAGTATTTATTCTTACTATTAATTCATCTATATCAAAAGGCTTTTTTATATAGTCATCTGCACCAACATCAAATCCAATAGATAAAGATTTAATCCCAACTTTTGCTGTAAGAAAGATACATGGTGTTTTATCAGAAATGTCTCGTAGACTTTTTAACAGTTCAAATCCATTAATAAAGGGGATATCTACATCAAATAAATATAAATCAAATATATTATCATACGTTTGATCTATAGCTTCATTCCCATCCTTAACCCAAACTACATCAAAACCTTCTTCACTAAGAAGTTCTTCTAAACTTTCACCTAATATTAAGTCATCTTCTACTAATAAAATCTTCTTCATTTAAAAACACCATATAAGCTTGATCAAATTGTATCATTTACTCTCTTTCTAAAAGTTACTTCTAGCTAATACATTATTAGGATCAAGTATTAATATATCTTCATACAGTTTATGTAAATAGCTATTATTTGTTGCTTTATAAATTATAGCTAAAAGTTCTAAATAGGCTATATCTGTAGGATAAAGAGCCAACATTTTATTTGTAATATTTGTTGCTATTTCATATTTACTTTGTGCAATTAATGATTGAATTACATAAATATTTGCATAATAATTATAATAGTCTATCTTTAAAAGTTCATAAGCTACAGTTTGAGCTTTTTGAAACTCATAAGTATCCAAATATACACGAATAAGACCAAGTCGTGGATCTAATGAATACGGACTTGAAAGTGCTGCTATTTTATAATGCTTTATTGAATCATTATAGTTTTTATTAAGGTAAAACAACCATCCAAATCGTAGGTTTAATGTATATCCTTTTGGGTATTTATTATATAGTGGTATTAAAACTTTAATAGACTCACTATATCTTCCCATCTGTTCATAATCATATGACTTAAAATATTGTGATTTAATATCATTAAAATCACTACTAGAAAATAGTGATATATTTAATAAAATAATAAAAATAAGTTTATACATATTTATATCCTCCTATAATCTTAACTTAGAAATTCATATTCCATGATAATACAAGTACATCATTAGATGTTTCTTCAGTCTGTCCATGTTCTATAAAATTATTTGTTGCATAAGAAATAGAAAGTGAGAAGTTCTCTATTGCATTATAACCTAGCTTAAGACTATACCCATCTTGAATAATGTCTTTTGTATTATTGGAATGACCCCTAAAAAGTAGACAAAAATTTATTCTTTTAATTTACAAATAATAATGATAGAATCATTATTTAAATTATAAAAGGAAAAATTATGCCTCCCAGATATACAGAAGAATTTAAAA
>Ga0257125_1000409_pt1 | contig 57582 bp, 56 predicted proteins | sample SI106_200metaG_FD_190183 | JGI IMG/M metagenome (GOLD analysis project Ga0257125, IMG submission 190183) | Marine microbial communities from Saanich Inlet, British Columbia, Canada - SI106_200 | ecosystem: Environmental > Aquatic > Marine > Inlet | place: Canada: British Columbia | collected... | reverse complement strand
TGAGGCTGGCGTGAGTATTTCCCCAGGTATTGCCGAATACTTCAGATGGCGCGTACAGAGTGCGATATCCGTTGTATAGACCGCCTTTGGTTAGAGTTGCCTTGGTCTGAGGATAGTCAGCTTCGTACACTCCGTTGGAGTTGTAGTTGGTCACATAGAGACGGTTGTTCTCTTTGTACCCAGTTACTTGAACTCCATTGCAGTATATCTTGACCCGAGAGTCGGTACTGCCGTAGTTACCACCATAGACTGGATAGTGCGTAGTAAACCAGGCGGTATTTCCATTAACCTCACTTAACGTCAGGTGTTCTTTCATCACCATCTGGTAAGGTCCACTGACTATTTCGAGTGTTGTTGGAGGATCTCCCTGTCCGCTTGCTTCACCCAGGTTGTCTGAGACGGTTATGTGATCACACTGGAAGAATTGAAACCAAGTATCATCTTCCAGATAGGCATAGTCTATTGCCTCACCAAACGCATTGCGAGCTCCATTCTCTTCATACTCTTGAGCAAGACGGTAGCTCACACGGGGATTCCATCCATCAGCAGTCCAACCAGGAGCACAGGTAGGGTATCCGTGAACTGTTACACCTTCCCCACTCTTGTAGTACAGGTATCCCAGCATGAAATCCTGTCTTGTTTCACCTGTTGTCTGTTGGTACTCAGCAGTTATGGGCATACCAAGACTGGAGTTGGGTCCACCATTGCTTGTCCACTCTGTGAAGAAGCCCATTTTTACAGGATATGTTTTCCTTGCACCACCAAGCGCGTCATACACGATATGACCATAGCACTGACCGTCGTAGTAATCCTGCGCGTAGCAGTTCGCCGGAGCTGTCGCTTCACCACTGTGGTAGTTTGTGGTTCGGTTGTACGTGTGGTACCAATGAATCCCACCGTTCTTCGCCCCGAAGATCCCACCGTATTCGTTATGTCCACGGTCGAATGCGCCGGAGTTCTGGGAGGATACATCATCACCTTGACCTTCGCACCCACTCGTATTATTTCTGGGATTCCCAATGTCATCGAATGTCCAGTAAACTGAACTTCCTGTTGGATGGTCTTGATGTTGAAAATGAACATGGGGACCAGTCGATTCACCGGTACTTCCACAAGTTCCGATGACTTGTCCTTGTAGTACACTTTCACCCATAGCAACGAAGATTTGATCGTGGTGTGCTGTTCGATCGTAACCACCTTCAGTACACGAAACTACGACCGTGTTTCCCCAATCATCATTTGGTCCTGCAAACACCACTGTGCCATCTGAAGCTGCAATCACGGGTTTTCCTAGATCGTCATATCCATCTCCCCAATTTAAGTCCCATCCATATTTGATCGTCCCACTGTGACCACATTGGTCTTGACCTCTACTCACCCACCATGCGTCTTGTTCAGGCATGAATGGTGCCTTTGTACCTGCTTGTGAAACTACTGAAACCAGCAGTAGCAACACGCACACTAGCACACTGACTTTCAAATACATTTGACTCTCCTTTGTTTTTCCCTTATGAAGGAAACAATTGTCAATGAACAGCCTCACTTCACCTCATGAAATTGCGGTGAATATGGCGTTCTCCCACCTTTTCACTCAAAGTAAAAAGCAAATTTACAAATCTCATTCAGTTAATCTGAAATGACTCTTGCACCGCACGAACAGTTGGTAAGAGATTAGAGGAACCATAATATCCATTAACATTCAGTACATATAAATCTGTAATAACTACACCATCTAAATACTCAGATCCTGTATTTCCTTCACATTTAACTGACGCTGAGGAAACAATGCTTGAGATTTTTCCCCTTGGCTCAAGCTCTTTCACGCATGATTCTTCAATTATGTCGGTAATTAATTCGTCAGAGCTTCCTTCATTTCGAGTTTCAGGAATTATTTCAACCTTTGCATATAATGAATCTGAAATCGGCGAATCTCCCGAATCAGGTGTTTTTGACTCAACCCTATAGGTTCCATGGTTTATTGTAGAAATCGGCAATTCAATATTCCATTCTGATGGATACTTGAATGAAAACCCATACTCTTCATTCGCATATATCTTCCAATCACCAGTATCTACAGCAGAATTGGTATTTGTTGAACTATTTGTATTTACATTAACGTTAGTGTTTTCGTTTGTAACTACATTCACATTCTCATTCACCACCGAATTCGCATTGCTGGTATTGTTATTAGTACCTGATAATGAATACCATAAAGCCCCGGCAATAATGATTATTATAGCCAGAATGGATATTACTAGTCCTGTTTTATTCCCCTTTTTAGGAGTAGGGTTTGTGTTTTCTTCCATTGTTTTATTCCTTTCCAAATTAAATAGACGGCAAAATCTAAAAGATTACGAAGCCGCCCAATATGTTTTGTTTAGTTGTATTTAAATGATAGCGCATAACAGGAAAAGGTGTCAAATTCCATGTCATTAACTCTTTATAAAAAAGCTCATAGGATAATTCAGTTTCAATTTGCTAACCGCTCATCAAGACACTTATTCACTTGAGCATCTGCAAGCTTATTTTTTTCTCTCGGTATATGGTGATATTCAATCGAATCAAAATTTTGAGCGCTATTCCAAATCCTAACAAATAGAGTTGAAAGTCCAGGGTCTTTTACTTTATATTTACGATTTAGCTGATTTACAACTAGCTCACTGTCAGAATAAAGAATAATATTTTTCCCTCCCAATTCAATAGCTTTTTCAAGTGCCAAAACTATTGCTCTGTACTCTGCTTGATTGTTCGTTGTCTCTCCTAGATATTCCGAGTATTCCCCTACTAATTTTTTCTTATCATCAAAAATTACGACTCCAGACGCTGCTGGACCAGGATTACCACGCGATCCTCCGTCAGTATAAATAATCAGTTTTATTTCATCTATTTTAGTCACTTTTTTTTAGGTCAATAATTTTTAGTTGTAATTCCCTGTTTCCATTCCATTCATTTACACCAATTTCGAAAACAACATTTACTTTTCCACCTATCTCAATAATATCAAATAATTCCCCAAAACCAAAGCCTATCGTTTTTTTAACATTCCCCGATTCATCCGTAATCATTAATTTAAGATGTTTTCCTCCATTTCCTACTTGTTGTATTCCAACAACTTTTGCGTCTTTCGATAAAAAATATGGACTTCGATTTGATTCTCCAAATGGTTGAAATGAATCTAACTGTCCAAAAAACTTCCAATCAACTTCATTCAATTTAATTTCAGCGTCTATCTCTAAAAAGGGAGAAAGTTCCTTTCCTTCTAATTCCTCATTAATAACTTTTTGAAAATCTTTTTGAAACTGCCCAACATTTTCAACACTCTTTAATGTAAAACCCCCTGCCTGTGAATGGCCACCCCACTTCTCAAAATGATCTTTTGTTTTTTCTAAAGCTTTCACAATATTAAATTCCTTTATACTTCTTCCTGATCCTGTAATTTTCCCATCAATCTCAGTAAGGATAAGTGTCGGGCGATAATACTCATCAGCAAGTTTCCCAGCAATTAATCCAATAATACCTGCTGGCCACCCCTTTCCTACTGCAAATAATAGCGTCATCTTGCTATCAACATCACCAATTTGTGTCTTTGCTTCTTTTACAAAGTTACCAGTAATTTTTTGTCGCTTTACATTATTTAACTGAAGCTTCTCAGCTAGAATTTCTGCCTCTTCCTTACTTTCTGCAGTTAACAGTTGAAAAGCTAGCTTTGCATGATCCATTCTTCCCGCTGCATTTATCCTGGGGCCTATCTGAAAACCGATTGTAAAGGTATCAATCTTACCTCTTCTGTTCCCAATAGTTTCCATTAGTGCCTTTAGCCCAGGTCTTCTCGTCTTTTCCAAAACTATTAATCCATATTTTACAAACACGCGATTCTCGTCAAGTAATGGCATTATATCTGTCACAGTACTTATTGCTACCATATCTAAAAGCCATTTTTCAAATCCTTCTGGAAATGAATATTCAGGTTTCTCTAATGACTCTGTTATCAATGCTGATGCAAGTTTGAATGCTACACCAGATCCTGCTAGATTCTTGAAGGGATATGCTTCATCCTTAACGTGAGGATTCAAAATAGCATATGCAGATGGCAAATCATTTGGTGCTTCATGATGATCTGTAATTATTACATCTATACTACTTTTTTTTGCCTGCGCGATCTCCTCATGGTTAGTAATTCCACAATCTGTTGTGATTATGAGATTGTTCCCTTCATCTATAAATCTCTGTACCGTCTTTGTATTCATACCATAACCTTCGCGTTCACGATGAGGAAGAAATACGGAAACATCCGCACCTAGACTCTTTAATGTGTCATAAATAACTACCGAACTACAAACCCCATCTGCATCATAGTCACCATGCACAACGATTTTTTCTTTTTTTTCAATCGCCTTCCAAATTCGCTTCGTTGCCTTCTTCATATCCTTAAATATAAATGGATCATGAAGATTATGTTCATATTCTGGATTCAGAAATTTATCAATATCTTTCTGTTCAATAATATCTCGGTTATATAATAACTGCAAAATTACCGGATTAACCTCCGGAAATTTATTGATTATTGTACTAGGTACTTTTTCCCTTACAACCCATTTTTTATTCATCTTCACATTCTATCCGGATAATTAGTAATAATCCCATCAATTCCATCTTGTTTAAGCTCTTTCATCTTTTCTACTTCATTCACTGTCCAAACATTAACTTTATAGCCCAACTCATGAAGTTTTGTTACAAATTTTTTGTTGGCAAGATAATAGGTTAAATTTAGATATTCTGCTTGAGCTATCTCTAATCTTTTAAATATCAGTTTTCTTACATATGGGAACGCGATTCTCGAAAAAAATACCAATATTGGCAGTCCTAGGTCCGTTTTTGTCGCATAATACAGTAATGCCGTTCTCACGTTAGAATTCATCCTTTTTACTACTTGCAAAGATTTTGGATGATTAGATGAAATTACAACGTCTTTCTCGATATTATTTCTTTTAACTATCTTCATAACTTCTACGGCCGTATCCTCAAGTTTTATTTCAATATTAATTTCTACTCTTCCCTTCACTTCATCAATCACTTCTTGCAATGTTGGCACTTCTTGTTGTTTTTCTTTTGTCCTATAATTTTTGATTTCAAATAAATATTTTTTTCTTACATCCCCCTCCCCATTTGTTGTTCTTTCTAATGTTTCATCATGCAAAACAATTACTTCTTTATCTTTAGTCAAATGCACATCCAACTCAATCATATCAACATTAAGCTCAATCGCTTTTTTAAATGATATGAGTGTATTTTCTGGTTCATATCCAGAAGCACCACGATGTCCAATATTTTGTGTCATTTGTATATTTTATAGTGATTCGCGTATTTGCTCAACTGCTTCAAGCTCTTCTTCACAAAAAGATGTCATTATTTTTTTCAAGGCTCCTTTTGCATTCCCAGGCCTCTCCACAAATGCGACCATCAAACATTTTTCATTCTCAACATGTTTTAGTCCTACTTGATGACCGATTTCATGCAAAACTGTTGACACAACATATAGTTTCAAAGAATCAGGATTATTACTTGCCAGCTTTTTCATTGTCTGCCAAAAAATAACCATACCATCTTCCTCCAGTGTCAAACCAATGTTTAGTGGTTCATCTGCATATCTATTCATACATAGGATGTGGATTTTTGCCTCAGATCCATCGGAAGAATTACTATTATATTTCTCCTTTATCGCTAATATTTCATCTACTGTATAATTTTCTTTGGATAATGAAAAAATATCACTATCTTCAAATGTTATACCACCTGGCTTCTGCATTACTGCTTCTATTCCTATTTCAATCTCATCAAGCATTTCTTGAGTCAATCGGCAGTCTTCACTTCTATCAATCTCAACTTTTAATGATTTATATTTTTTCGACAATAAATAGTCTGACTTTGCATCACCATCCCAATGTAAATAAAATAAAGTTCGCATCAATGGATATTGCGCAACCTTTGTTCTATAATGTGGATTAAACCAGTTTTCTTCTAGTTGGTTTGCAGAAAGAAAAACAATAAAATATAACCCAACAACGACTAAACATATAACTAATACAACTCGCGACGCAATTTTCATTTTATTACCGCTTTTATGCCAGTCCTTCAAAATTAGGTGTTAAATCTACTTTCCCCAGTTCGTGTTTTACTAATGGTGTATCTTTTGTTTGTGATAGTAATGAATTATAAGAAGGCTTTTCCTCCTGATAAAATATTCCGATAGGAATACGCTCACCCCATTCTAGTGCCTTTTCATGCGCCTTATGTTTATCATCTGCTTTGTGCCCTTCTTCGTTCATATCATAAACACGATCGTTGAAAAAACGAAGGGTATTTAGCTTGTTGAAAGTAGCACATGGTTGCATGATATCAATTAATGAAAAACCCTTATGCTGAATTGCTTTTTTTATAAGTTCAGTTAAATGATTTGCCTTTCCAGAGAACCCTCTTGCTACAAAAGTAGCATTTGCTGATAAAGCCAAAGAAATTGGATTAATTGGATCCTCAATTATTCCAGAGGGAGTCGTTTTTGTTTTCATTCCCTTTTCTGAAGTTGGCGAGGCCTGTCCAGTAGTTAGACTATACATTTGGTTATCGTGAACCAAATAAGTAATGTCATAATTGTTTTTGCAGGCATGAATGAAATGATTTCCTCCTTCACCGTATGCATCCCCATCCCCGCTTACAGCGATTACTGTAAGTGCATCATTTGCAAATTTGATTCCTGCTGCAGGTGGCACCGCTCTACCATGTAAACTATGAAAAGCATATGTCTTCACAAAGTTGTTTTCGTTTCCCGAACAACCAATTCCATAACTAACAGCTACTTCGCTAGGATCTAGATCTAGCTCTGTAATAGCTTTTTTCATAGTGACCCATATTCCTAGATTTCCGCAGCCTGGGCACCATGTTGGATCATGTGGAGTGTTTAGTTCTTCTGGTTTCATAATATTCTCCTGTTTAAATTATTTACTTAAAATATCACTGACATATTCATGAATCTCATTTGGATAAAACTGTCTCCCGCTGTACTTTAGCAATTTTCTTTCAATATCCTCACCAGTAAATTCACGAATTAGTGATCCTAGTTGTGCTGTGGAATTGTTTTCTACCAAAACAACATTTTTGGCATTTTTGATTACTTCTGTCATCTTTTCAGTTGGAAATGGAAAAGCGTACATTACGTGAAGCAGATTGACTTTCATTTTGTCTCGCTCACAGAGCTTCATCGCCTCTAGAATCGGTCCTTTACATGATCCCCATGCAATAAGCGTCAAATCAGCCTTTTCTGGACCATATAGAATAGGTTCTGGCAGTTCCTTTGCCGCCTCCTCAAGTTTTGCTGCTCGCTTTTCTACCATCCGTACTCTATTCTCAGCATCTTCTACAGAGTAACCAAACTCATTGTGCTCATCTGAGTTTGCATCATAGATTCCACCTTTTTGACCAGGTATACTTCTTGGTGAGATACCAGTATCAGTAAACTTATAACGTTTATACTCTTTCATTTTCTTCAGCTGTGCATCTGAAAGCATTTCTCCACGCTCTATCTTTAATTCTTTTGTATCGAAGAATTCCTCCGACTTGTAGCTCTCTGAAATAAATTTGTCAGAAAGTACGAAAACTGGCATTTGATACTTTTCTGCTAAATTAAATGCATGAAAAGTACCATAGAATGCCTCGCGAGAATCACCAGGTGCAATTACAATTCTTGGAAATTCACCTTGCGCCGCATGAATAAGGAAGCGTAAATCCCCTTGCTCCGTCCAGGTTGGCAGTCCAGTTGCTGGTCCTGGTCTCATAACTTCAGCAATCACCATCGGGGTCTCAGTTATTCCAGAAAGACCTAGTGCCTCTACCATTAGTGAAAAACCACCACCAGATGTACAAGTAAACGATCTCACTCCTGAAAAATTTGCTCCTAGCGACATTGTCATTGCAGAAAGTTCATCCTCTGTTTGTTTTACTACTATGTTGTGTTTTTCTTGATTGGCAGCCATATAGTGGAGTATTGATGAAGCAGGAGTCATGGGGTAGGCTGACATAAACTTGCATCCTGCTTGAATCGCACCTAGTGCAATGGCTTCATTTGCAGTTAATACCATCCTCTTTGGACCTTTAATTGGTTTCAACTGAAATGGAAAATTTTCAACATCAAAATTATCCCTTATATAATTATATCCCGCCTCAGCTATTTTTATATTTAGATTTACTATTTCATCACCTTTCTTTTTGAAAGCATCTTGAATCACACTTTTCAATAAATCAAAATCATAACTAATCAAACCAACTGAAGCTCCAAGTGAAACAGAATTACGCATTACTTTTTTACCTCCTGCGTCCTCCGCTAGCTTTGCTAGCGGAACAGGAAAAAGATTATACTTTTTTGCATCAATAGAACTGACATCAATTTTTTTATCCTCATTGTCATATATCAAACCAGCGCCTTCTGATAATTCATCTTTATGAAAATCTATAGTATTCTGATTCAATGCAACTAATAGGTCTATTAGTACTTCTGGTGCAAATCTCTCATCTTCACCTACATTGACCTGATAAGTATTGTGCCCTCCGCGTACTAATGAAGGATATTCAGAATAATCAAAGAGCTGTAATCCTCCCCTTGCACACATTTTAGAAAACATAAGACCTATAGATTTTATTCCATAGCCTGCTTCTCCGGCAATTTTCCAATTTAAATCGTTCACGGCTGGTTTAATACTCATGAGATAAATTTTTATTAATTAATAAATTTTAGTGGTTTTTTTAATCTCTTAATTGCTTTATCTAGAACATTTTTATGATTCTCATGCACTAGTAACTCTACTGCCTCTTCATATGTACACCAACAATATTTTTCATGCTCAGGAGAAAGACGTACTTCTTTGTCAGTAATCGCTAAATAATAGTCTACAGTTTTACTCACCAAATACTCATCACGCTTAAAACGATAATGAGTTTTTGTCATAAAGTCTTTTACAATGCGCAATTTTTTGATTCCTGTTTCCTCCATCATTTCTCTTTGCAGAGTTTCTATATCTTCCTCTCCTGTTTCAATTTTTCCCTGCGGGAATTCCCATTTCTGAATCCATTTTTTGAATACAATTAGAACTTTATCATCCTCATTGAATAGAATAACACCAACAGCTGTTTCAGTTCTCTTCTTTTGCATATTAATCCTCCAGTGTACTAATATCGCCGACTGGCTTTCCTAATTCTTCCGCTTTCAATACTCGTCGCATTATCTTTCCACTTCTTGTCTTGGGAAGCTTCTCTACAAAAGCAATCTCATCAACAACTGCAATTGGACCTAGATTTCCTCTGATCTGCTTTTTAATACCCGTTACCAGATCATCTGATGGTTCAAATCCATCTTTAAGAATAACAAATGCTTTTGCACTCTCACCTTTTATTGGATGTGGTTTTCCGATTACCCCAGCCTCAACAACCGCCTCGTGAGAAACTATTGCACTTTCAACTTCCGCGGTACCGATCCTATGTCCTGCAATATTCATGACGTCATCTGCTCTTCCTTGAATCCAGAAGTATCCATCCTTATCAACAAATCCAATATCACCCACCGTATAAACGTTAGGGATTTTTTCCCAATATGTTTCTATATATCTTTTTGGATTATTCCAAAGAGTTGTAAGCATCGCAGGCCAACCATTATCTATTACTAGAAATCCTCCCTTTCCTACTGGCACTCGTTTTCCTTTCTTATCTACTATCGATGCCTTGATTCCTGGAAATGGTTTTGTGCATGATCCAGCTTTCAGAGGAGCAGTAGGAAGAGGCGTCAGCATAAACATTCCTGTTTCAGTTTGCCACCAAGTATCCATAATTGGACATCGCTCTCCGCCAACAACTTCATAAAACCAATGCCATGCCTTTGGATTTATTGGTTCTCCAACAGATCCAAGTAATCTTAAAGTCGACAAGTCATGTTTCTTAACAGGTTCATCACCATACTTCATCATCAATCTTACAAGAGTAGGAGCGGTATACAGTATTGATACTTTATATCTTTCAATCAAACCCCATATGAAATCATTCTCGGGATAATCTGGAACACCTTCATACATTATAGTGGTAATTCCATTCATTAATGGTCCATAAATTATGTAACTGTGTCCTGTTATCCATCCTGGATCTGCAGTACACCAATATACATCGTCCTCTTTAATATCAAATACAGTTTTCATAGTGTGATATATACCTACCATATATCCCGCATGATCATGTACTACACCTTTTGGTTTTGATGTTGTACCAGAAGTATATAGAACAAATAATGGATCATTACCATCCAATATTTCAGTTTCAACTCCTTCACCAGTTTCATCTTTTACAATATCTTCAAACCAGACATCCCTTCCATCTTTCATTTCCACATCTAATTCTACATTATTTACGACCACCATTTTTTCAATCGATGGACAATCTTCGGCAACCGCCTGATCACACGTTCCTTTCAATTCAACAGTTTTTCCTCTTCTTAAGCTTCCGTTGGCAGTAACCAATACTTTAGCCTCAGCATCGTTTATTCTATCTCTTAAAGCCATATGAGAATATCCAGCATAAACAACAGAATGCAATAATCCAAGTTTTGCACATGCTAGCATTGTCATAGCTGTTTTAGGAATATTTGGCATGTAGACAGCGACTCTGTCTCCCTTCTTCAATCCTAATTTCTTAAAAGCCGCAGCTAATTTATTTACTTCTATGTAAAGCTCTTCGTATGTATATTGCTCTTTCTTTCCGCCCTCTTGTTCATAAATAATTGCTGTTTTGTCTTTAACATCAGTCTTTTGATGACGCTCCAGAGCATTTATAAAAATATTGCATTTTGATCCTACAAACCAGTTATGAAAATATTTCTTTTTCACTTGGTGAACTTTCTTCCATGGTTTTGCCCATTCTAATTCCTTTGCAACATCACCCCAATAACCTTCATGATCCTTTTCTGCTTTTGCTATTTCATCATCCCAACTTTTTATATTTGCATTTTTTACAAATTCTTCTGATGGATGAAAAAGTTTACTTTCATCAGTCAGCACCTCGGTAAGTTCACTTTGGTCGTCTACTGGCTTTTTTTCTTCTGACATATTTTTCAAATTAATGGTTATTTATTAAATTTGTGTTTAATATCTTTCCAATACGCTAGACCACCTTGAGCACCCGTCACCTGAACCAATGAAGCAGTGTTCAACATGCATAGGTAAACTGCTTTTTCTATATCACCTTTAAAACGAATCATACCAGCTACAAATGAAGATCCGAAACAATCACCCGCTCCTGTTGTATCTACTACTGGCTTGTCTATTACCTTGAATAGCTGAACTTTTCCTCCATCATAAACATAGGCACCTTTCCTACCATCAGTAATAACAACTATTTTTGGTCCCCATCCTTGAATAATTTTTACTAATTCTCTAGCATTATTAATTTGTTTTGGTTTTAGTCCAGCAGAAAGTACTAACTCTATTGCCTCATCCTTGTTAATAAATAGAACTTCAGTTACCTTAAGAACCGGGGAAAGTTTTTTCTTGCCCGCTTTTAACTGGTTTTCACCAGGGTTCCAACCAAGCTTCGTTCCACTCTCATTTATAAATCTAACAATTGATTGGGCGTTTTGTTGCCATGTCTTGCTGGCAAGAGATGAAACATAAAGCCAATTTGTCTTAATTATTTTCGATGCGTTTTTTGGAAATATAGAAACATTGTTTGCACCGCGATACAGAAAGGCCACATGATCTTTAGACTTTTCTGTAATCGTAATAAAAGAAAAACCGGTAGAAAGCTTGTCGTCATGTTGAACGTATTTTGTATCGACACCTTCTTTCTTCAAATCATTTATGGTTGAATCTCCTTCGCGGTCGTTTCCTACTGTAATCCAACATGCATTATGTAAACCTAATCTAGCAAATGAAACAGAGGTATTGCATCCACCCCCACCAAGACCAAAGAAAACTTTTTCACTTATTATTTTGGCTCCATATTCAAAACCAAGCAATCTCTGACGAGTTAGATCCTCTGGAGTTTTTATTATCTGTCCAGCATCAGTATAGAAAATAATATCACGTGTTGCTCCACCCAGTGAAATAACGTCATATATCTTTTTTTTCATACGATGTTTTATTATTGTTGTAGATATTTATATTGTATCAAAATTACCTGCCCAAAACAAAACAAACTACATTAAAGACCTTCCTGTCATTTCTGCTGGCCTATCTAGCCCTAAAATCTGTAGAATCGTTGGTGCAACATCCGCAAGCATACCAACAGGTCTCAGACCTGATAGGTCGCGAGTTGGAAGAGTATTTTGTCCTTCCCACTGTTTGCCAACTAGAATAAATGGTACTGGGTTTGATGAGTGTTCCTTTACGATATCGCCTGTTTGAGCATTCATCATTTCTTCTGCATTACCATGGTCAGCTGTAATAATCGCAGCACCTTCCATATCCAACGTAACTTCAACAATCTCTTTCAAAGCCTCATCCAGGACTTCTACAGCTTTTACAGCTGCTTTTAAGTTCCCAGTGTGACCTACCATGTCAACATTTGCTAGATTAATTACAATTAATTTGTATTCCTTTTTTAAAGTTTCTTGAACAACTCTCTCTTTTATTTCCCGAGTTGACATAGCTGGTTTCTGATCATAGCTCGAAACGTGCGGTGAAGGTATTAATACACGGTCCTCTCCTTCATACGCCGCTTCTTTACCTCCATTAAAAAAGAATGTTACATGAGGATATTTTTCTGTTTCTGCTATGTGAAGCTGTTTAAGATTGTTATCAGCAATAACTTTTGAAAGTGGAGTCTCAATTGTAACTGGAGGAAATGCTATTTCGTTTACTGGTAAATCTTTTTCAAATTCAGTCATTGAAACGAAGAACAGATTATTCAAATCACGTTTTCTTTCAAATTTTTCAAATCCAGGCAAAATAAATGATTTAGTAATTTGACGAGTGCGATCTGGTCGAAAGTTAAAGAATATTACTGCATCATTATCCTGAACAGTTGCTATTGGTTTATTTTTCTCAGTTATAACAGTTGGTATAAATTCTTCATCGTAAACTTTATTCTCATATGATTTTTGAATCATCTCAATCGGATTATCTGTTGTCTGCTCCGCAGCACCTTCCACAATTGCATTATAAGCTTTTTCTATCCTATCCCATCGATTATCTCTATCCATTGCATAGAATCGACCAGCTAATGACGCAATTTTTCCAACGCCCAAATCTTCTATTCTTCTCTGTAATTGCAAAATAAATTCCTCAGCACTATTTTTTTGAGTATCCCTACCATCGAGAAATGCGTGGATATATACTTTTTCAATTCCACTATCTTTACAAAATTCCAATAAAGCATAAAGGTGCTCCTCAGAGCTGTGTACTCCACCGTCTGATACTAATCCCATGATATGCAGAGCAGATTTATTCTTCTTTACATGCTTTGCTGCATTTAGGAACGCTTCATTCTTGAAAAAGCTGCCTTCAGCAATTGCTTTTGTTATTCTAGGAAATGATTGATATACAATTCTGCCCGTACCCAGGCTTAAATGTCCAACTTCCGAATTTCCCATTTCACCCCATGGTAAACCTACTAACTCTCCAGAAGATTGCAGAGCCATGGTAGGATACGTTGTAACCAATCTATCTAAAGTTGGAGTAACCGCTACACTAATTGCATTACCTCTTCGAGGCGGAGCAATTCCAAATCCATCAATTATTATTAGCGTAACAAAGTTGGTATTCATTTCAGTAAGCTTTTTAGTTTCATATTTCCTGGTTTATCTATCTTCATAATATCTAAAATGGTTGGCGCAACATTTCCCAAGACACCTTCTGGTAGATTCTTTTTCCTTAGAACACGTTTATCAGAGCTTACAATAATAAACGGGACAGGATTAGAAGAATGTTTGGTGTCCACTTCTCCGGTTTTTAGGTTTACCATATCTTCTGCATTCCCATGGTCAGCTGTAATCAACACTGTGCCTTTTTGCTTATGAATCTCTTTAACAACCTTACCTATGCATTGATCTGTGAATTCTATTCCTTTAATTGCGGCATCTACATTCCCTGTATGACCTACCATATCTGGATTGGCATAATTCAATGCAATAAAGTCATATTTTTTTGCCTTTAGTTTCTTTAAAACAGTATTTGTTATTTTTCCAGCACACATTTCAGGTTTTTCTTCAAAATGTTTCAAGGAGATTGAAGGAATAGTAATTCTATCTTCACCGCCTACTGGATTAGAATATCCACCATTAAAGAAATATGTCATATGAGCATATTTTTGGCCTTCTGCAATATAGAGCTGGCGAACATTCCTCAAAGCCATTGGTAAGGTGTCTTTTATATCTATTGAAGGAAATGCAGTCAATACACCCTCAAGATCCGGTCCAAAGTCAGTCATAGCAACAAATACTAAATTTTTCAGTACTTTTTTCCGTTTGAATCCGTTAGGATTCTTTGAGTTAAACTTTGCCTGAACAAATGGCTTAGCTAACTGACGCGCTCTATCAGAGCGAAGATTATAGAAGATTACAGAATCTCCATCCGAGAATTGCTTTCCCCCTTTTATAATACTTGGACTGACAAATTCGTCTGTTTCTCCACGATTGTATGCTTGGAGTATTGCTTTCTGCGGGCTATCTACTTCCAAACCTTTTCTGAGTACTATTGCATTATATGCCTTTTGAGTTATGTCCCAATTTTTTGTTCGATCTAGATAGTATCGACCCATTACAGTAGAAATTTTCTCATTTCTATTTAGCTTTTTTTCAATCTTTTTTATCAAACGAACAGCATAATATCGATTAGAATCTCTTCCGTCAGTGAAAAAGTGCAAATAAACATTATTTACCCCTTTCCTACGTGCAAGTTCTATTAAAGCTAGTAAATGACCAGGGCTCATATGCGGGCACTGGTCACCTGAAATAATCCCCATCAAATGAAGATTGGACTTATATTTATTTACATGTTGAATCGCCTCCAAAAATCCAGGGTTTCGGTAAAACGTTCCTTCTTTAATACTTTTAGTAATGATAACTGAATCTTGATTAATAATTCTCCCTGCACCAATATTCATGTGCCCTGCTTCAGAGTTGCCATCCTGTTTTGCTGGAAGACCAACGTGCCTACCATAAGACTTCAGCTGTGTATGTGGATATTGCTTCCACAATCGCTTCATTACTGGCGTCTTGGCCAGGTCAATTGCGTTACTCCTTGAAGGTGGTGCAATCCCCCACCCATCGAGAACAATAAGCACTACTGGGGGATCGGTTGTTGGTTTCTTCTTTGCCATGTCTTATGATTTGTTTCCCTTCTTTTCAATTTCTTCCTCTATTTCCATTAGACGATTGTATTTCACTATTCTCTCCCCACGAGAAAGTGATCCTGTTTTAATATATTCTGAATTTACAGCAACACTTAGATCAGCGATGAAGGTATCACCAGTTTCACCAGAGCGATGTGAAATAACAGTCTTGTATCCACTTTCCTTTGCAAGTTTGATACAGTCTAGTGTTTCTGTCAGCGTTCCTATCTGATTGAGCTTGATCAAAATAGAGTTCGCAATACCTTTGTCTATACCTTTTTGAAAGCGTGTAAGATTAGTTACATATAAGTCATCTCCCACTAGCATCATTTTGTCTTTCAACTCCTTAGTCATTAACTGCCAACCATCCCAATCATCTTCTGCCAATCCATCTTCTATCGAAATAATCGGATAATTTGCTTGCCAGTCAGCATACATTTTTACCATTTCTTCTGCAGTCATACTTTGTTGCTCTGGTTGAACCAGATATTTATTTGCAGATGAATTGAAGAATTCTGAAGCAGCAGCATCCAATGCAAAAGAAACGTTCTTCCCTGCTTCATAATTAGTTTTACTAATAGCCATTAATATAAGGTCCATTGCTTCAGTATGTGCCTGTACCTTTGGAGCAAATCCTCCTTCATCCCCCACCATCACAGAAAGATCTTTATTTTCCAAAACCACTTTCAAAGAATGAAAAATTTCAGCGCCCATCAGAACACATTCTCTAAATGTCTCCGCACTTGGCACTATCATAAATTCTTGCACACTTAACTCATTGTCAGCGTGCTCTCCGCCATTAATAATGTTCATCATCGGTAAAGGAAAAGAATACTTCCCTTTTGTTTTTGCAAGTACACGAAGGTATTCATAAAGTGGGATTTCAGCCGACGCAGCGGATACTCTTGCATAAGCCAGTGATACTCCTAAAATTGCATTCGCACCTAGTTTAGCTTTATTCTCGGTTGCATCAATTTCTATCATCTTCTTGTCCAAATCTTCTTGCTTGCCAAGTTCAAAATCCTTCAACGCTGGAGCCAATTTGTCGTTCACATTTTCAACGGCTTTCAAAACACCCTTACCCATAAAACGGTTAGGGTCTGCATCACGAAGCTCTAATGCTTCATATGTTCCCGTAGAAGCACCCGAGGGTACATCGGCTACGCCAACATTTCCATCTGATGATACTATTTTTACCTCAATCGTTGGGTTTCCACGAGAATCTAGTATTTCTCGTGCATATATTTCTTTTATCTTTGCTAACTGTGTCATAAATGTAAGATAATTATTCAGATATTATTTATCAGGTAAAAGTTCCACTGCGGGAAGCTTTTTCCCAGCCAAAAATTCTAGACTGGCACCACCGCCAGTAGAAACATGAGTAAATTTGCCGTCCAATCCAAACATTTGAACAATTTTTTCTGTATCGCCTCCACCAACAATTGAAGTTGCGCCACTACTCACAATTGCGTCTGCAATAGCTCTCGTTCCTTTCGCAAATTCTTCCTCTTCAAATAAGCCCATTGGACCGTTCCAAAAAACTGTTTTTGATCCTGAAATTATTTTTTTATACTCTTCCACTGTTTGTGGACCAATATCTAGATATGCCCACTTTTCTGGTAGTGCTTCAGATTTTTTTAAATCAACAACTTTATTTTCAGTTGGTTTTTCTATGGAATTTGCAGCAGCTAAATCTAGGGGCAACTGAATAAAGTCTCCACCTTCGAATGAAGTTTTATCAGCAGTTTTTTCTAAAAGCTCTTTTGCGGACTCCACAGCAGTTCTTGTAGCGTCAATTGCTGTGTCCTCTACAAATGAGTTTTGAATTTCTGCACCCTTCGCTTTTAAGAAAGCATTTGCCATTGCTCCGCCAATTAGAATAGAATCAGCAACATCCAGCAGATTGTAAGTTGTTTCTAACTTGTCAGAAATTTTTGCACCACCCAAAACAACCGTAAACGGCCTATCGGGATTCTCCAGCATTTTAGAAAGAACTTCTAGTTCCTTCTCCAATAAAAAACCGGCTACTGCCTCTTTTTGTTTTAAAATACCGGTAGTAGAAGAATGAACACGGTGTGACTGAGCAAATGCATCAAAAACTATCAGATCTCCCAGACTAGCCAGCTTTTTTGAGAATTCCTCATCCTCCTTTTGCTCTTCTGGATGAAAACGAACATTCTCTAGCATAACCACTTCTCCTGGTTTCATACTATCAACAGTTTTCTCTACTTCGTCACCTATACAGTCATCTAGCTTCTTTACTGGACGGTTAATAAGCTCAGAAAGTCTTTCTGCTACTGGATCCATTCTATATTTCTCTACTACTTCTCCGCCTGGTCTCTTTAACCACGAAAGAAGGACTAAACTACAGTCCCTTTCTAATAGATACTCAATTGTGGGTAATGTAGCCTTGATCCTAGAATCGTTAGGTACTACCCATTTTCCGTCTACTTCTTTGAGGGAAATGTCATATGCTACCCGCAGTAGCACCTTTTTTCCCTGAACATCGATGTCCTTGATTGTTTTTTTAGGCATATAAAAAGACTCAATATTCAAATACAAAAAATGTGGATAATCTTGTGTTTTATTGTCCTATTATAACAAATTTTTTACTCCGTGTCACCCTGATTTTGAGTGTTCTGAAGATATGTTTCAAAGAAGCTAATTACTTTAGCCTCATACAATGTTTTCTCGTTAAAATAAGCCTCTCCGTGATCTGCACCATCCACTTCCCAAAGCTCTGAAACACCTTTGGATACTTGAAATATCTGCTTGGAATGATCTATAGGGATCTCTTGGTCAGCAACTCCGTGGATTAGTAATAGTGGAGTAGTACTTCGAGCTGCCGCTTGTACAGGAGATACATTTTCAGGTTTTACTCCAACGCGCCATTTCGACCACTGTTCCAAAGACCAAATCATAGGCCTTTGTAATATTCCGAATTTCTGGAACATACCTTCTACCAATAGATCCAATGATGCATAGGCACTGTCAGCTACAATTGCCTTAATTCTAGAATCATCGCTACTTTGCATTATACCAACTGCACCTCCCATAGAAAGCCCCATAACACCAATCCTTTCAGAGTCGACATCATCTCGTGTTAGTAAGTAATCAATTGCCGCTTTTAGATCTTTTTTCTCGTCCCAACCTACAGTAGTATATTTACCAGTACTGGAACCAAAATATCGAAAATCAAATAATAATATATTGAACTTTTGTTTTAGGAATAGTGACCAATTCAAAACGTCTGCTTTATTTGCCGGATACCCATGCATCACCACAACTGTACCCGCTGATTCTTGAGAAGCAGCTATAAACCAACCGGCTAACCTTAAACCATCTTCAGTTTCAAAGTAAACATCCTCATATAAAGTGTTGTAGTTATCAGGAGTTATCGAATAGTCAGTTTGTCTAGGATGAGTAGCATTGTAGTATGCAAAAAAAGAGACTAGAAAAAACCAAGCCCCTATTACGACTACGACTTCTATTAAAATTTTTAATACTGTTCTTTTCGTTTTACTTTCCTCTATAAGTTACTTAATTGGTAGCTCTACGCTAAACGTTGAACCCTTGCCTTCTCCTTCACTCTCTGCCCAAATCTCTCCACCATGTGTATCTACGATCTTTCTAGCAATAAACAGTCCCAAGCCTGAACCGTCTGGTGATAGTCTGGAAACTCCAGAACCACGAACAAATTTGGAAAAAAGTTTTTTTGCTTCAGGCGGATTTATCCCCACACCAGTATCCTTCACCATTATCAAAACTTTTGACTGCTTCTTTTGAAGTGTCACAGTTATTCCTCCCTTTTCTGTGTATTTGATTGCATTATCAACTAGATTCAGAACCACGTCTTTTATCTTATCCTCATCCACATTCAATAGAGGAATTTTTTCTTTTGGCTTTATGAAAGTTAGTTTTAATTTCTTCTTGGCAGTAGTAGGGCGTAATTCTTTTATCTCACTTTGAATCACTTTTACAATATCGACATTAGATTTATTTAACTTGAACCGGCCTGCTTCTATTCGAGTTACGTTAAGGAAAAGATTCACCATACGAATCAGTCTTCTACTTCCTTCTAAAACATCCTGAATCACCTTCCCTTGATCATCAGTCATCTTTCCAAAATCACCCTCTTGCAACATAGAAAGATATCCCATGATTCCAGAAAGCGGAGTTCGCAGTTGATGAGAAGCAATTGACATAAATTCTGACTTTGCTTCGTCCAGCTGTTTCAAATGGGAGTTAGCTACCTGCAGTTGCTCATTAGCTTTTTGAATCTCGTTCACTAATTCTAAATTCTTAAACACGATTCCAGTCTGGTTAGCTAGTGCATTCATCATACTGAAATCCATATCCGAGATCTTTGTTTCTTCTTTGTCTATCAGAAATACAATCACTCCCACTACTCTATCTTCAGAATAGATAGGCACACCAACTGTTGTTTTAACTCCCATCAGCTTTTGGATCAGGTTAGCAACCTGTCTGGGAACCGGTGGAGAAATAAATTCAGAAAATATTTTACTAGTTTGGATCTCCCCTGTGTTTACAACTTTCGAAGAGAGGGTAGTCGATTTTGAAAGAGAATTGTCATATTCTTTTATCGGCTTTGGCAGAAGTTTGATTGCTTTTTTGGCTAGCTGTGATTCACTATACGCTTCTACAAATATCCTATCCTTCTTCTTATCTACCAGCAGTAGAATTCCACCCACATATCCTAGCTCATCACTAATACTATTTACTATGTCTCGCATAACTGATTTGAAGTCCAATGTACGCGTAACTAAATTTGTAATCCTTTGCAAGTTCTCTAAAAATCTATTTCTGCTTTGTAATTGCAAATTTGCCTCGCGTAAACTAGAAGTTGCTTTCTTGACCTCGTCTCGCAGTTTGATATTGAAATCACTTACTTCCTTATACAGTTTTGCCTTTTCAATTGCCGTTCCCAACTGCGGTGAAAACACTTCCAACAAATTTAGATCATCTTTATTATAAATATCTCCAGAAAGCTTTTTTCCCAGTATCAAAATAGTCTTCAGTTCGCCTTCTACAAAAACAGGTACGCACAAAGCGGCATCCAGGTCTTCCAAACGATACATCATCAATTCCCTTTTCTTTTTATCTTTGCTTTCTCTCATATCAGCAATTTCTCGTTCCAACTCTTCCACTACTATTAGATCACGATATTTCTTTAGATAAGTCAGCAAGGGATGATTTTTAGTAATACGGGTTCCCACATTCTTTCCGCCTTCCGCTACTGCTGTAAACCCGCCCCCGGTTTTGTTGGGGAGGAACAAAATAGTTTGTTTCAACTTCAACTCTCGAGTCAGATTATCTGTAACCGCTTTGGTTAAGTTTTCTAGATCAATTTCCAGACTAGTAATCTCACTCAACATCAAAAGCAACTGCTGATAATCTATCCTACCTCTAAAAAATATTTTGTCGGTGTTTTTTGCTATGTACTGTTTTAGAGGCTCCAATGTGGTAACAATTATTAAGGAAATTATAAATGTTACACCAATAGTATTTAGACCTAAAGCATCTCCAAATATTTTTCCTGTAAAAAGTGTTAGAAGAGTGAATACTCCCGTTACAAGTGCCACAAGTATCAAATATATTAAGGAGCGACTGATTACAAATCGGATATCCATGAGGCGGTATTTGACGATGGAATAGGTGGTAAATATTACTATTATTACTGTTACCGCTGGTCCTACACTTGAAAAGCTTGTGACATTAGAAAAAAGAGGTAATAGCAGATTAGTAATAGTGCCAATTATAGCTGTCAAGAAAATACCAAGAAAAAAGTATTTTACTTGTAATCGCGATACACCATTTGATCTTTTATATGAATATAAAAAATTAACGAAACTCCAAACTGTTATAACAATAAAATATATTGGGAATAGTATACTTGCAATATATGTAGCTAAAGTGGTTTTTGTTAATACTCCATCATGAATCGAAATATTTACCTCTCTAACAGAAAAGAATGACAAGACAACAACCAATACTGCAAATGGTACAAGGATCTTATTAATTATCTTTATTCTTTTTTCTGAAAACTTTTTCTCAGGAAATAAATATGAAAAATACAATAATAGTATCGGCAACATAAACGGGCCTGTGAACATAAGCTTATTAGACCAGAGTAAAACAATTTCATTAGTCTGTGTGAAATAAAAATATGAAGCTATTGCCCATAAAGACAAGCATGCAGTAATAAAAAAGAATACAACATGCCTTGTACTTCTTAAATTCTTTTTGAGTACAATAATCCCTAACAATAGATTTAGAGAAAATGCAAGTAGTAAATACATATTTATGTTAATGTATTCAATATTTCTATAAACTTTTTGTTAATATCATGATGCTGTGGGGATATACGTATATAATTATCTCCTAATGTTGGGAAAAATTTCCCATTTATTACATTTACATTATGTTTTTTTAATAAATCAACAAATATACTGGATGATCCAATTTTTTTTGGTACTTTGATTAACATGCAATTCGAGTATGATTCAATTACATCAAAACCCAACTTTACTAATTCTTCATATAAATAAATTCGTTCATCTTTAATGAATTGGACACCTTGATCAACATGTCGAGAATCTTGAATAGCCTCAAGTGCACACATATGAGATATTGTGGATGTTGAATGAGGAGTTTGTACTATATGTAAATTCTGAATGATCATTTCTGACGCAAGACCATACCCTATACGCATACTCGCCAAACCGTAAATCTTGGAAAAGCTTTTTACTACTATAAGATTATGATACTTATTAACATATGGTACTAACGATTCTTTAACAAATTCTCCATTAGCCTCATCAATTACGACTAAGCAGCTTACATTTTCAACTATGTTAAGAATTTTTTCTTTCGTCTCAAATAAACCTGTTGGGTTGTTTGGGTTACATATGATAATCATCTTCGTCTTTGATGTAATGTTATTAAGTATAGATTCGAAATCTATATGAAAACCAACCATCTCAGTAAATTTTATTTTTCCTCCACTTCTTATGATCGAAAAATATATATACGGAAATGATAAAGATGGGATCATCACCTGCTCACCCTGATTAAGATACGTACTAATTACTAAATCTAAAACACCACTTGCTCCTCTATCAATGATCACATTATCTGGCAAAAGCTTATTAGTTTCAGATATATAAGAAATTAGTTTATTCTTTCTAAATCCTGAAGGGTACAATGCAATTTCTTTAATCCATTTTGGATCATTTAATAATGCATAAATTCTTTTAGAACAACCAAGTGGATTTTCAGTTAAAGAAAGATCTATGATGGATCTTTCGAGAGGTGAATAATCAATAATTTTTTCCCTATAAATCTGTTTAGCTGTTTGAGATATTACAATATTGGAATTTGCAAAGACATTATAATTAAATTGCTTCATAAGTAATGTTAGAACATCAATAAAAGATGGGTAGTGTTTTTTGAGAATATACACGTTGAACTTCTGCCTTTCAAAAATAGTAGACTTGTTAAAAAATGAATCAAGATATTCATTACCTTGATCCCTACGATAATATACTGGAATTAAAGGATCTTTAGTGTCTTTGAAGAAATGACTCAAGGAATCTTCGCTTTCAGTTGGTTTGTACTTTTGTTTAAATCTTTTATATTGATGTATAGGAAATCTCATTAGATCCAACTTTGTCTTTATAGATTTCTTAATAGTGCCAACACCCATTAATAATCCATTTTCAAAACAATAATCATTTATTATCTTAAAAAAGCCAAGCATTACAATATGACGAGGAATTACTATTCTAGTAACTCTTTTAGAGATTAAACGTCCAATCTCGAATTTTTTTTCTTCAGCTATATTACTAGTATATTTATTTTCCTCGAATTTAAAAAATTTCTTTTTCATGGGTAGGGTTACATCCTGAATCAAGCGAACAGAACCAATTATTTCATCATCCAAAGTGGCAACGTAATAAACGCATTTATTCTTTCGGTCATATTCGTCAATATCTAATCCAACTTTATCATCAACTAAATGACCACGCTTTTGATATTCATCATATCTAAATTTATACATATCCTGAATTTCAGCATCTGTTTTTGGAATACCAAAAACAATAATTACACTTTTGTGGTTTACTTGTGGTAATATTATTTTGAGTTTTTCAATCATTAATTGATAGTTTACTTTTCTGCAACATTAATAATATTCTGATTGCCGTAATGGAATTCATGACTAATAATTTTAAATCCACTGTCCCTCAATAATTTCTCTTGATCCTCCGATGTAATTAATCCTAATATTTTGTTTTTTTCTTGAGATTTATTTTTTTTTAATATTAAATAATTATAATAAAATATTTTATAAGTATCAGTGATATGTTTTAACAATTCAATTACGGTTCTAATCACTCCTTTCTCCTTAAAAGACATGTAGATATGGTAACGATAAATAACTAATGGGTTACCACCAAAAATAGGATTAGCTATTACAAATTTTCCATTTGTCTTTAGTACTCTATAAATCTCACTCAAAACAGTCAAAACCTCTTTTTCATTTATTAGATACAAAGTATTGCTACAAATAATTTTATCAAAACACTCTCCTTGAAATGGGAAATGTTTTTTTATATCATGTAAAATATTCTTGATGGTTGGTTCCTTACTTTTTATAATATCAAGTCCAGCCTGACTAAAATCTAGAGCCGTTACTATGGCACCCCGCCTAAACAATTTTAGGCTGATATTTCCAGTACCTGCACCAATATCCAATATTTTATCTCCTTTGGTAACATTCATTAATTCAACTAAAAGCTTAGTATATTCCTGATAAGGTTTTAATAAATTTAATCTATCATATACTAAGAAATATCTTTTCCAAAAATTGTAGTCTAATTCTTTCGACATTTATTTGACAAAAATCCCACCAATTAACTTATCATTTCCCAATATTTAAATAGATAAGCTGGTAGGACATCTTATTTTAGCTGTTTATATTTGTTTTTTTTACTCCAAATACGGCTCTATTATATAAAATAAAGCCCAAATAGTCAATATCTAAATATTCTTCTTAAATAAAATATAACTTGTGAATCCCAACCAAAAAACAGTTGTAAAGTAAACGAGCCATAGGAGAAAGTTACTCCATATTATATCAAGAAAAGAAGGTAAAAATGCCAGAGGGAGAGTAACTAAAGAGGTTATTGAAATTCCGATTAGTAGAATTAGAACAATCCGATGTTGAAAGCCAGTTACTTTTTTTAGAGTCCTAAAAAGATTACCATAACTCCAGGTCCACAAAGCTATAAAATAGATGAAGTAAAGAAAAAATAAGAATCCACGAGATGGTACTTGCCACTCAGTTCCCTTAGTAATAATAATTTCTGAAAAAAGTATTAATGATATAAAAATAAAATTAATTATATAGATCACATAATATATAATCTTTGAGGTAGAAATAGCTTTCGGATAAGGAAAATTTAAAGTAAAGAAAAATAAAAATGTTGCTATAATTATTCCAACAGCATAATCAAGTCTATTAAGATAATTAATTAATTGAGATGGTGTAGAAAGAAATCCTATACCACCAACAATCACCCAAATAAATACTGATAGGATAAGAAAACTATAATAATTAATTGCAGGAGTTCTTGAATAATGTGAGCGAAAATAAAGGAATAGCACTCCCATTATTCCTCCTATAATAAGTAACGATATCCCAAAATAAATTAACATGCAATTTTATATATCCTTCTTAAATAATATATAACTCACAAATCCTAGAAAGAAAACTGAAAACATGGGTCCAATCCATCCACCATATTGAACATTAAATATCCATGGCATAAGAAGATTTGTAATTATACCTGCAATTGACGAAAAACTAATAGCATAGAATAAGTTTCTTAATTGCCACTTATGTAGTCCATCTGAATTCCTATACTTCCTAACGAAATTTAAAATAATCCAAATCCAAAAAATTAGAAAATAAATTGCAAAAACATGATATAGGACACCAAAACTTAATGTATCCCTTTTAATAACTTCTCCAATAAATAAATCTCCTGAGTATAGAAATATATTTAGTAAAATAAAAGGAATAAATAATATTGCATGCAACAACCAGTCAATTTTTTTATCCTTAAAAGGAAAGAGTAAAGAAAAATAGAAAAAACCAATTAATAGAATCATTGCTCCAGTAAACGTTAATTTACCCATAAACAAATCTTGATTTTCCATAAATACACCATTTGACGCAACCCAAACAACAATCCCAACTCCCATCAGAAAAAAAGAAATATTAACTGCATTCTTGACATTCTTAAGCAAGACATAAAAAGCCAACAATAATTGTAGCCCCGCAATTATAATTAAAATTATATTCTCAATAGCCATACTAAATATTCTTCTTAAATAAAATATAACTTATGAAACCGAAGAACACTATTGAAAACATCGGTCCAACCCATCCAAGCGTCCATATATTAAACATCCAAGGTAAAACCATGTTCGTTATTATTCCAGCAACGAATGAGAACGCAATAGCGAAAAAAAGGTTCTTTATCTGCCACTTATGAAAACCATCAGATACTTTGTATTTCATCACAAAATTGTAAATTCCCCAGAACCAATAAATTAAGAAAATAGAATTAAATATATGAAACACGGGGCCATATAATATCTTTCTCCCCTCCTCTATCATTTTTTCGATAAATAGATCCCCCGTGTACAAAAGTAAAACTAAAATAATAATTGGAATAATTATTAATATGTGAAGTAATAAAGTATAGCGTCTCTGGCGAAAAGGAAAGTAGAAGGAAAAAAACAAGAATCCAACTGCGATTAGAAGCGCGCCCAGATATGTTGACTTGGTTAGAAGGACACTGAGGTAAACATAATCTAACCCGTTGCTTATCACCCATATTGCAGCACCTATTATCATAACAAAAAGAGAAATATGAATAGGATTTTTCATATTTCTTATTAGAATACATAAAGAGAGAATTGTAAGTAGAACGGAAATTACTGCTAAGATAATCGATTCAACACTCATAACTAAATATTCTTCTTAAATAAAATATAACTTGTGAATCCTAACCACACTATGGAGAATTCAGCACCTATCCAGTTCCTTCCGGAAAAATTAATTCCAAATAGCGGTAGTAGAATATCAAATGCTATCCCCACTATTGATGATATTGCAATCCCGATAAGTAAATACTTCAATTGCCATCTATATAGTCCATCTGATTTTTTATATGATCCAACCAGATTAAATATTCCCCAAATCCAATAAATAACAAATAAAGCAGAAAACACGTAGATCATCCAATCAAAAGTTTCCTGAACAGAACCATTTACAATTTCAAGATTCTTTATATATAAATCAGAAAGAAATACTATGAATATATTTATTATTGCTGGAACAAAGAGTAGAACTGTAAATGCAGTTGAAATTGCCTTTTTGGGTGCGGGAAATGTATATGAAAATAATAAGAAAGTTGGTGCTATAAACATACTTCCCGCGTATGTCATTTCTGTAAAATAATATAAAAGCGATGCGCTATCACTTAGAGCCATAGCAGCATTTGTTAGAACCCAGACAACCACACTCAAAATAAAAAGAGAATACCATCTTGCGGCTTCCCCTACACGCTTCTTAACTAGAAAACTAATCCCAAGAATTAATTCCAGAGTCCCTACAATCAACAAAATTATTCCGTGCATTCCAAATTCCATTTTCGAATTCTAATTGTTTTATTAATCATATCTTCACTTCTTCATAGCAATTAAGGCTATAACCATCGAAACGACACCTGCACTCTCTGGGCCATATACTTTATTAAATGGTATTCCAAATACTGGTAATAGTTGGTTAGTTACTACCGCCATTATTCCAGAGATGCCGATAATTGTTGTTACTATTAATAGCTGTTTTTTTTGTTCACCAGAGGTGCGCTTAATTTTCGATACTAATATTACAATAGCGGACAAACAATAGACTGCAGTAAAAATCATAAAGATCCAGAAAAGACTTCCAGGCATGACGTCTATACTACCTTTTTCTATAATAACTTCGTTTACAAATCCGGATGCAAACATTGTAAACGGTAGTAATGCTACAAGAGGCAGCCAAATTGATAAACGGATAAAATTCTGTTTTATAAAAATCCTTAAAGGATAATAAATAGAAAAAGCATATAAACTAACAAAGCTAATCCCTCCTGAAAAAAATGCTGCTCTAGCAAATATTAATCTTACTTCATTAGAATTCAGTGTTGTTAGTGTTCCGACAAAAAATGACATCAAGGAAAAACCCAGAAGTAAACCACAAAGAGAGTAAATAGAGGCAGTTCGTTGATATCGCGAAAAAATATAAATAGCTAATATAATTTCCAATACAGCTAGGGACCAAAGTATTATTGCATGTGCCTCAAATGTCATTTAACACATAAATTAATTGTTCCTTCACTCCAATCTTACCCCAAAAACCTTCAAACAATCAAGCAAGGTTAGCAAAATTCGGATTGTTCGCACTTATATATCGCCAATCCTCATCCAAGCCATGTTTCAGATGATTATATGCAGCATATTGAAAATGATTAGCAAAATCCCGTTCATTGCGAATAATATGATCGTGGAATGATTTTTTCCATCGGAATTGAGGAATTAATTGTGTATTTCTTCCGTATTTTTTTATGAATAATTTGCGATATCGTTCAAGATCCATCCTCTTCTTCCGATAAATTTCACGAAGGCGCGACGCCGGCGTCGCGCCTTCGTTTACATTCATCACCCGATTTATATCGCATGAAACATTTTCCTTTAAAGATTTAATGATTTTCGAAATATTATATTTTCCCGGCTTCAACAACAAATGCACATGATTGTACAAAACATTAAAAGCATATAATTCAAATCGTTTCGACATTTTACATATTTTCAAATTATCCATAAATATTTCACAAAAAAGGTCTTCCTCAAAAAACGGATAGCCATCTTTCGTATTAAAAGTCACGAAATAAATTGCCTCATCCAAATATATTCTTTTCTGCGAATCCCTATGCATTTTTTTTATACAAAAATAAGCGCTCAAGGAGAACGCCCAATTTCGCTATTTATTTGTATTTAAATATTATCGCACCAAGACAGTCCAGTCAATCTTTTGGCTTAATTAAAGCAAAATCCACCCTTCTGAGGACAAGTTGTCTATAACCCTATTGACCACTTATATCCGATCTGTTAGCATAGTGATTGACGGTATAGACAAGATCTATACTGTTTGTTCACAAAAGCCTTCCTCCTTTGTTGGGGAAGGTTTTGCATTCCGCGTTTTTTTCGTGTTTTATTCAGTCTCTTCTACTACTTCTTCTACAGTATTAGAAACTGGTTTTGTATATTTCAAACTATCTAACACCTGCTGAAACTCTGGAAGCAGCGCAACAAATTTAGAATCGTTATTCACCACTAGTGTGAGAATAATTGTATTAGGATTTCCTGTCTCCTTAAAAACTACAGTTCGTGATTTTGCAGTTTCAGTTGCTTCTTCATCACACTTTTTCGGATCAGTAGTGTCTCGGACATAAGAGAAAACATCAAATTCTCCAAACTTTGATTTCTCCATTTCAAAAAAACAGTCATCTTTTTGTTTTTCCAGTTCATTCGCAATTCCCTGATCATGAATCAGATTTACCACTCCCTTTGCAGTCAGTGTTTCATCTATTGTAAATGTATCTATAGAAATAATCGTTCCTAATATGCCATCTATGCTACCCTCGGGAGTGAGTATATATATTTGTGCTGGTGAACCAAATTTTACAATATTCATAGCGTCTTCCAAATTGGACGCCAAAGTCCATCTTAATGGCACTATAATTGAAAACCCATTACCAACATTCAATTTATCTCCTTCATAAGTATTGCTATTCACATTTTCATCTGATGAATTTGCAGACTGATTAGTAATTGTGGTTTTAGTTGAACCGCTTTTTTTTGTGTCAGAATCTGTGATTAAATAAAAAGCACCAATAGATCCCACCACTATTACTGCCATCAGAAACAATAGATTAACTACTTTCGAATTGTGGGATTGTTGTTTTTCTTTTGGCATACTAGTAAAAAATTAACGACTCAAGCATCTCATGTGCAATTACATTTTTACCAACTGGGTCAGTGACCTCAAGTCCACCCTCTTTATTGGGGAAATAAATATTGAACACCAAGTCATTATTAACAATTACATATTGTTCATCATGACTGTCGTGTGCATATACATCAGGTTTTCGACACACTTCTTGCCCATTTATTGTTAGTAGACTTATAGGATATGATCTTTCCTTAGCTGATTCTGCCATATCGGGATACTCATCAGCAAAATCTTGGTGTGTTTTATCAATCCAACTTTGACAATCTGAAATTCCTTCATATTCATGCCATACAATTCCAACTGCAAAATCACCACCCATAGGATCACTCGAGTGGATTCCTAAATTTCTTTCTCCTGGTATCACTTCTTCATAACCAGGAGTAGCTACTATCCAGCTTGATGGGTAGTTGATAGAAAAAGTTTTGTCCTTTGCTGTGCAAACTAGCCAATCTACCGGATTTTCTGTTGAATTATTTTTGATACCAGGTGAAATAGGTTCATCAGCAGAAATTATAATATATAAACCTACACTAAAAATTCCAATTATTATGACGAATAGAATTTTTCCATTTTTTTTGTTCATAACGATATCATTAATTCTTATATGTATTATATCAGGTAATATCGAATATAGAAAAATGGGGGTGAAATAATTTCCACCCCCTACTAGTAAACTAGTAGTAAACCCTGAAAGGACGATCATTATGTGCATGACCATACAGTGGCACACTCTGATGCCTCCAATCTTTAAGTGGGTCCTTGACCCAGAACCTATACCCATCGAATCCGTAGATAATCATGAAGTGACTACCACCATAGGTAGTTCTCACAATTACCGGACGACCAGCAACAAGTTCGCCATAAATTTGATTTGGTGAAATGTTGCGGGTATTGCGATTCTCATAGCGATCAACGGCCTTTCTGGGAATGATGTTGGGACCAGAGAATCCACTATGACTTTTCGCCCAGGTGTTAAGCACCTTAGGATTCATGTCTCCATGCCCCCATTTTGCATAGAGCATAGAGATGCATGTCAGATGACATCCATAATCACGAATCTTGAGATGTGAATGACCAAGATTTACACCACCCCAGTTACCATCACGTTGAGAGTAGAAAGGTACATGAAGTGAAATGCACATTCCTTTCTCGCCATCTCCTTCGGGTAACTTGCCACCATTGGCAAGAAATTCCTTGTGCTGCTCACGACCAATGGCATTGATCTGTTCAGCAGTCAGAATCCCATCCTCCCCCGGCTGATCGACGACAACCTCGTCATTCGGCGGCGACACGGGTGATTCCGCCTTGTCACAACCTGTGACTGTGAACACGGCCATCATGCAGATGGCCAATCCGAGAATCCAGAGTGTCCGTTTCATGACACTACTCCTTAGTCTAGAGAGACTGTTGCGTGTGAACGAAAGAGACGGGTCTCGAGAATTGGTCTCACCTCCTTAAGCAGGCTTGTTCTCAAAAGTTTGAGAACTGTTTGATTGTAAAGAGCGACCAAGCTGAAATCAATCAGCTTCGAACGCCCAACGTCTTATCTTTTCTAGCTTGAGGTCCTTCATCTCGCGAAGAACCCCAAGGAGAGGAGATAAAATTATTCTACTTCAACAACCGGTAACTCTTCCGCATTTACTTCTTCCTTCGCCGTTTGCTTCTGCGCTTCTTTACCAACTTTTTCTTTAACCGCACTGGCTTTACCCAGCATTATCAGGTTTTGTGCTACCACTTCTGACTTTGAGCGCTTTTCCCCTTTTTCATCTTCCCATTTTCTATTCTGCAGGCGACCTTCTATATAAATTTTGTCGCCTTTCTTTAGGTAAGATGTTACTATCTCGCCCAGTCTTCCCCAGGCAATTACATTGTGAAATTCCACTTTTTCCTTGCGCTCTTTCGTTTTTATATCTTTCCACGAATAGTTTGTAGCCAAGCCGAAATATGTAATGCTTTGACCAGATGATAGTTTTTTGCCGATCGGATCTTTGGTCAAATTTCCGATCATTGTGACTTTGTTTAGATCCATTGGTTTGTCCTTTAATGATTATTACCTGCCCAATGCGACCTTTATATATTTTTCCACACTAACATGCGCCGTCGGTTTGTAATCCCCTATTTGTTATTTTGTTTTAGGTATAAGGGTTCAGTCTTCCAAAAAACAAAACGAGCCGTCGCACTAGCGGACGCCCCGAGTAATCTTTTTGTTTTGTACTTACATTTTATCACTCTCACACGCAAAGTCAATAAAAAAACCACCGCTCTTGTCGTTAGAGGGTGGAGGGCCATTCAGCAGATCCTCCAAATACGGAGACCTTAAACTGTTCAACTTCCAGGATGTTAAATCCCCTTGCAATCAATGCTTCGATGATTCTTAACGCCTTAGCATCATCATCGTGGTATTCGTTGCGCCACATACAGCGCTCTATCTCCCGAGCGATACCTACGCCCACATTACCTCTGTATCTTCTGTCCCCCCAGACTATAGATACCCTGGCAGGTTTGTGATTTTGTGCATCCAACAGCACCTTAATTGCTGCTTGGCGCACTGCGTGTTTTACTATGGTAAAAAGGAGCTCTCCAGCTGCCTTCAGTTCTTCTTGCTTTTTCCGATCGGCAGCTTCTGCTGAAACCGAAGTTCCAGCATCTTTATATACCATCTCTCCCTCCCTGGTTGGTATGGTTATTTATCTTGCCATGTTTTGCCTTGTCGCACAAGCAGCTTTTTCGCCTTCATCGGTTCTGCCATCAGTTCTTTTACTACTTTCTCTGAACGAGTTGCTTGAGATCCTTTTACCAAAATCAAATCGCCCTCTTTTATTCTCTCTTGAAGAAATCTTCCAGCACGACCAGAATCAGCAAATTCGAACACTCTATCCTCGGGCATATTATTTTTCTTTGCAGTTTCTGCAATTATTTTTCCTTTTTCTCCTATTGTCACCAAGATATCTGCAACGCGTGCTACATATTGCCCCACTTTTTCGTGACCCTCCTCTGTATATGTTCCTAGCTCTGTCATGTCTCCTAAAACTGCATACTTTCTTTTGCCCTCTTCCACATGAAGTGTTTCCAAAGTTTTTAACGCTGCAATAGTCGCTACTGGCGAGGAGTTATACGAATCATCGATTATCATTGTTCGCTTAATTCCAGAAATCAAACGCATCCTTCCCGGCGGTGGTGTATATTCTCTTAGTGCTTTTGCTATATCTGACAAATTTATATCATAGATAGTTCCTACAGCAGCAGCGCATAATGCAGAATATATCTGATGCCTTCCCAAGACCTGCGGCAAGAAAATCGGCACAACATTTCCTTTATGATGAAGTTTAAAGTTAACACCAGAAACCGGTTCGTTCTCTTTCATCTCTATATGATCAGCGATAGTAACATCACTTGCCCGAACATCCGCTTGTTCCACAAATCCGAAAGAAACTATTTTTGCATTTGTTTTTCTTTTTAACGGATACACATGCGCATCATCCCTATTCAGAACAGCAATTCCCTCTCTTGAAAGATGTTTTATAATATTCGATTTTTCATCAATCAGCTGTTCAACACTTTTGAAAAATTCGAGATGCACCGGCCCCAAAGACCCAATAGCTGTAATTATCCCGACCTTGCATGGAGCAAGTTCTACTAGATATTGGATATCACCCGGATGATCAGCTCCCATTTCCAAAACCAGCTTTTCTGGATAGTTTTTGTTTTTAAATAGAATAAGCCAATATGCTTTTAAGAATATAACCATCCAGCTAAATATATTTTTGTTGCCAGATTCAGAACCAATGATAGTGAGTGGAACGCCAATCTCATTGTTATAGTTCTTTATATTTTTTCGTACTCGAAATTTCTTCTTCAATACCAAAAATACTACCTCTTTTGTGGAGGTCTTTCCCACGCTTCCCGTAATACCAATCACTTCCGGTTGATACTTTTTCAGTATCTTTTTTGATAAATATTTTAATTTCTTTTCGATAATTTTTTTCAGCATATTGGTCAATCTCTATCAGCTAATTATTAATTTTTCTTATTTGCTTATTAAAATTCTTACTAATATTTTTTGTGCATTTTTGATTTACTGGATCCCCAGGTCAAGCCCGAGGATGACAAATACCACCCCCCTGTCATTCCGGAATCAGTCCTGAGCTTGTCGAAGGGCGGATATCCGGAATCCAGAGTTTTTAGCTAGTATCATGCAACCCTTCGATGCGTCCCTTTGCACGGGACTTACTCAGGGAATATTTAGAAATTCGTGTAAGACAAGTAACTGTTTTTTCTATTATCACCAGGGTTTTCTGGAGACCATGACCCCTCACCTATAATTACTGTACCTCATCGGGAGGTATTTGATAATAGTCAACTAAAAATTTCATAATATCCCCAAAAAGTGGCGCGGCTGATCCTGCAGCCCATAACACATCCTTTGGATCATTAATTTTTGTCAGTATCACAAATTCAGGGTCATCTACCGGAGCAAATCCTACAAACGTATCATTATGTCTGCCCGATTCATATCCTACTCCATTGGTTTTCGCTATTTGCGCCGTTCCTGTTTTTCCACCTACGAAGTACCCCGGAACCCGCGCGCGGGTGGCATGTCCCTTGTTTACTACGCTCACCAGCATTGCCCTTAGTGTTCTGGAAGTTTCTGATGTAATAACCTGGCGAATTATTTCTGGTTCTGTTTTTACTTCAAATCCATTTTCCTTTATCACCTTATCAACGATATATGGCTTCATAAGAACCCCGCCATTTACAGCAGCAGCATATGCATTTATCAGTTGAATCGGAGTAACAGTTATTCCCTGACCATAAGATGCAGTAGCAGCATAAATATCACCCAACGTTCCAAGAGAAGTTATATTACCAGGATTTTCACCCTCTAGCTTTATTCCTGTTCTCTCACCAAACCCAAACTTTTCTACATATTGATAAAAAGCTTTGTTTCCTATTTGCTGGACAGCATAAATAGCACCAGTATTCAATGATTCTTCCAAAACATTGGTCATAGTTTGAATACCATACGCTTTCAAATCGGAATTGCGAATAGTAAACCTGTCAATCTTCACCTCGCCGGTGTCCTCATAAGTTGAAGTAGGAGTCACCGCACCCATATCCATTGCGGCCGCCATTGCGATTGGTTTGAAAACTGAACCCGGTTCGTATTGGTCAGAGACAGCTGAATTTATAAAAACTTCTATATTCTCAACTTCCGAATAACTATTGGCATCAAAAACTGGTGCATTACACATAGCAAGTATTGCACCTGTTGAAGGGTCCATTACTATTGCACTGCCTTCATCGGCACCATGTCTTAGAACCGCTTCTGCAAGTTTATCGCAGACATAAAATTGAACAGCATGATCAATTGTCAAAATTATGCTATTCCCATCAGTGGCTTCTTCTATCAAAGTATTACCAACAGTTATCCATCTTCCAGCAGCGTCTTGTTCAGTTTTTAGAAACCCCTGTTCACCTGATAGTTCCTCATCAAAATATCCTTCTATTCCATATTGTCCAATCCGCGCATCCTCATTGAATCCGATAAAACCAGTTAGATGACTAAATGTCTCTTTCTCCGGATAGTAACGCGTTCGTTCAGTAGTAGCATCAATACCAGGAAGATCCAACTGCTGGAGCTCTTCCCATTTTTCATCTGAGACGTTGTGCTTAATCGGCTCATAAATATCATCTTCCTTCGAAAGTCTGCTGACCAATTCCTCCTCCTCCAAATCAAAATGTTCCATAAGCTTTTCCGCAACCTCCTCTGGATTCTCAATTTGCTTTGGAATAGCAAAAACCAAATTCACATCCAAATTGGTTGCAACAGAATGTGGATCATCAGAATAGTGATCATACGCCAATATCTCACCTCGATCAGGAAGTAATAGCTGAGAGATTGCGTGTTGCCCTTCTGCTAATGCTTCGTATAAACTATGCTGTAAAATTTGTATAGAAAAAAGTCTAGCAACAATCACAAGTATAAAAATTGTAAAAGCGGCTGCTAAAAAATGAATACGACTGAATTTCTCCTTTTTTTTGTTTGAAGAAGATTTAGCGTATCTTTTTCTCTTTGTTGCCTTCGTATATTTTTTGGCGCTCATTTTTATGGTAAATCTTTCAATAAAGAAAGTCCCTCTCAATTAAGCGGGACCCATTTATTAGCAGCAAAAACCTACACAGTATGAGTGTTTATTCTCCTAATGCTACTTCAGATGGAGGAAGGATTACATAGTCCATTCTACTAACACCAACAAGCTCTAGATCCTCTGACGCTTCTTTTATGGTTCTTAATGACTGAAGCTCTGAAACCTGCAAATCTAGCTTTTTGTTCTCTCTTTGCAGTTCTTCTGCACGCTGCGAAAGGTCCTTGATTACAAAACCTCCTGTTGAAACACCATTCACTTGAACCAAGTAAACAAACCCAACCAAAACGGTCAGAGAAATTACAACCATGCGGATGCTGATATTTCCTAATCGAACTTTCTTCAATTTACTTTCTTTTTGAAGTCGTTCCTTTTTACGTTTGGTTGTGAATCTAGTAAATTTTGTCATTGGTCTTATATTTTTTCCGCGACGCGGAGCTTTGCGCTCCGCGCGCGGGAATTTTGTTTTGTTTCTTCCAATGAAGGCGTAATTACCTTCTTGGTTAATATAGTAAGTTGCTTTTTATGAGCACATCTGCAAACTGGAAATTCCGGTGGACATAGACAGGCTTTTGTTTCCTGGCGGAAGAATTGCTTTACAATCCTATCCTCTAATGAATGAAAAGATATTACTGCTATTCTGCCTTTTGACGATAAAATGTTCAGTGCTTGTGGAAGTGTACGTCGCAAACTGTTAAGTTCATCGTTTACGGCTATCCGCAGTGCTTGGAAAGTTTTTGTCGCCGGATGTATTCTCTTCGGCTTTGGTTTGTTGCTGTATACACTTTCAATTATCTCAACGAGCTCATTTGTTTTTAAAATATGTTTGATTTTTCTAGTTTTTACAATCTCTGCTGCAATTGTTTTGCTGTATCTTTCTTCTCCGTAGTTTTGTAAAATATTTACTAATTCTTTTTCTGGCCATTTATTTACTATCTCTTCTGCAGTTAGCTCCTGTTCAGAGCCACCAAAACGCATATCTAAAATCCCACTAATCTTGAAAGAAAATCCTCCGCTCTTTGATTCGAGCTGAAATGAAGAGATACCAAGGTCAAGTAGAATGCCACTAATTTTATGTATCCTGGACTGTTCATAGGTGACTCGCTCTATTTTTGAATAATTAGATTGATAAAGAAAAACTCTATTTTTGTATTTTTTTAAACGCTTTTTTGCTTGATTGATCGATTCTGGATTCATATCGAACCCGATTAGCTTTCCATTGGGTCCGGTTTTCTCTAGAATCTTTTCTGCATGACCACCAGCGCCTATAGTTCCGTCTATGAAATTTTGATTTGATTTTGGATCAAGGTACTTTATTACTTCTTCTAGGAGAACGGGTGTGTGAAGAGGTTTATTATTCGACTTCATCACTTTAGCAAGTTTCATACACTAGACATCCAATTCCTCTAGCTTTTCTGCGATATCCACTGCGCTCTTCTCAGTTCCCTGCTTATATTTCTCCCATCCCTCTTCATCCCAGATTTCAATTCGATCATATAGTCCAGCAACAACAACTTTCTTATTAATAGTAGCAAACTTTCTTAAATAGTCAGGAATAACTACTCTACCTTGCTTATCTATCTCAACGTCCATCGCTCCCGCAAACATTAATCTTGAAAATGCACGAGAATTTGCCTTACTAAAAGGTAGTTTTGCCATCTTTTCTGCTTGCTTTGCCCACTCCTCTTTTGAATACAAAAAAAGGCAATTATCAAGTCCTCTAGTTACAACAGCACCTTTAGCAAGATCATTACGAAACTTGATAGGAATCGCTAATCTTCCCTTATCATCTACTGCATGTTGATATTCACCTATAAACATATGATTATTGAAGTGTATAAAAACTTCTATTATTTATGTTGCTTTGTTCACAAAAGCCATTTTTTATCTAAATGTAGTAATTTTTGTGGTTTATGTGCAGTTATCCACAGAATACCTGACTTATCCCCACTTTCATCCACTCATCACCACATGTATCCATTCTACACCACATTTTGCCTCAAGTCAACAAGTGGACAACTGTTAAAACATAAAACAGTCCCCTTTTCAAGGGGTATTATTATAGTAAATATGACTAGTTTTCACTATTATTCTAGGTTTCTAGGTTATGATCTCCAGAAAACCCTTATTCAATAGAAAAAACGCTTACTTGTCCTACACTATTCAAATAGTAAAGATGGATTCCCGCTTTCGCGGGAATGACAGATACGGGTCGGGAATGACATACAAGTAAGCTGTCATCCTCGGATGTCTTCAAAGAAGGCAATCCGGTGATCCAAAAAAAGAGGAATAAAAAAAGACCGCCCTTAGTTGAAAATAAGTTTGGTCTAAGATATAAAGATCAAATACCGGCTACAATAAGCCGCCAGGTCCTACCATATCTGCCGGGTCACCAGCCAGGTCCTCGTGAAACACGGGCAAGTTCTTGATGCATGAGCATGTGAACCCAGTCATGTCCTCGGACTCGATCATGGCTTGTACGAACAGCTCCGCCAGGAAAGGCTTCCGATCGTTCATGATCCGAACGACTTCTTCGCCGTCCACGTCGTGCTCCACATCCGGAGTATCCGTGACTACGCATGCCACACTATAGTGCAGTCCAGCTTGCCTAGCGTAGTACGCTTCCTGCGTCGCCGTCTGCATACCGAACAGATCACAGATGCCCTGACGAGCATGCATAACGATCTCCGCCGGCGTCTCGTACAGCGGACCCGTGATTGCACAGGCTAGCACACCACCGGACTTCACCTTATTGGTCTTCCTCAGCTGACCTTGCAAGTGAGGGCACAGAAGGTCCTTGGCAGTACGATGGAATGCCGTGGGATGGACATAGCGATCCTTAATCGAGAACGACCAGGTACTCCTGGTGAAATCGATCACGTCGTGCGGGATAACGATATCCCCCACTTCCAGTCCACCCTGGATATTCGTGGCATTGCTCAAGCCACCAACCGCACTTGTTCCCCTCATGAACTGGAGCCGGAACTTGTCCGGATACATCTGGTTCAACTTCCACATGGCGTAGACGTACGGCCGCGAATCCAGCTGATCCGCCAGTCGCAGTTCACCAGTTGAGTTGTGGCGATCAAGTGATAGGAACGTGAGGTCATCACGCTCATAAATGATGTACCACACCTCGTCACCGTATGGTGTCGGCATGCACTTGGGTTCACCGCAGTCGAAGCCCAAGTCCCCAAAAAGTGTTCCCATTCCGGTTCCACCAGAAAAGGCACAAGTGATTAATTGTGACATTACAAATCCTTCCAATTGTACGGACTTTCCGTACGTTACTCTTGCTGCTCGATCTGCTCATGATCAGCAGCGTCAATCTCTTGCTCACTTGTCTTGCCTCCGAAAAGGAAAAATAGGATTATGAGAATCCATACTAGGCAAGCGAGCATGGTACTGCCACTGAACTCTTTTTCTTTCTTTCGCTTAACGGCTCTCTTCCTTCTTCTCCTTCTTCCGTTTCTGGCCAATTTGAATCACGCTCCCCTCGGTTGAATGTTAACGTTCCATCGATAAAAACAGGTAATATAATTTACCGAATATATTGCATATTGTCAATACCTTAGGCAAATTTAAAGGGGCGGAGTTACCGAAGTAACTTGCCCCTTAATGACCGAAGTCACCACAGGTTTCCCTGCTAGACGCTCACGCGCATCTCCTTCTGATCCTGATCGGACAGAAAAGAAAAGTCGCAAATGAGCATCTTGAAAATGTGCAGTAAGGTCTTCATCACGTTTCCTCCTTGAAGGATGAATGGATCAGAGTGAATCTCCGATCCAGCAATCGAGACAGAAAATGGCCTTATGTTTATATATGATGATTTGAGGAAGCACATACAAACACAAAGCCACATAGTAATATTTCTCTCCTCTATTCTATTGTAACAAATCAGTGTATACCTAAAAATAGGTTTTGTCAATACACTAGAAGAGAAATTTGGCTAATATTAAACGAATACACTTGTTAATGTACTACTTTTTTTTGGGTTTTGTAATGTTTGGCGCCTTTCCGTAAAAAGGCTCTATAATCTGAAAGCTTCTTAGTTTGGCTAATCTTACTTTTCCCTTTTTTACTAACATATCATTTGACTTAAATTCTGTTGCTTTTATTCCAGCAACTTTGATATTCAGAGCATAGCCTAAAGTATTGGCAACCACCACTCCAATTCGCAGAGATGTAAAAGGACCCGGTCCCGTAACTACGACTATTCTTTTTAGGTCCTTGGCCTTTATCTTTCTTTTCGTTAAGAAAATATTGATATGTTTTAGTAACGTATCTGTCCGATTAAAACCGGTAGCAAAAGAATGCTCCATTACTCTCCTACCATCATCTAGCATTAAAGTTGCCTGTTCCGCTTCTGAAGTATTGATAAATAAAATCATAGTGATTCAAAAATTGTCTGATAAATTTCCTTAGAGCTTCCTTTAAGAGTAGGATCGATTTTAATTTCAACTTTTTCCTTATTATCGAAATGCTTATCTCCTCCTGGGGAATTATTGATATCTCTGGATACAAAGAATATTTTCTCTGCTCCAAGTTCAAGCGCTTTTTCAGTACTAAGTTTAATTTGAGTTGCATTTTTTGCAGAATCACTTCCTACCAAAGCTTCTGCCTCTGTTACCCATATCGGTTTACTAATACCAAACTGTGACAGCAACTGTTTATATGGTTCTACATTAAAGGATCCAATATCTCCACTGGAAATGCAATGGATATTCGCAATGTCAAAATAATCAGAAACTGATTCATCGGCAAACACTTCTTCGTAAAAAGATAAATGCATATCCTCTCCACTTGCGGCTCCTGCAATAAGTACTATTGCATTTGGATCAGCAGCAACTATTGCTTCATGAGTATATTTGAGCAGTTCTACATATTCTGCAGGTCCCTCAGTATAGAATTTCAATCCAAAATCTTCAAACTGTTGATTATAGGAAAGATCTGGCTCATTGAATACCTCCCAATGAGTAATGGGTGATAATAACCCAGGCATATCATTTACACCATCGCCATCATATCTTTCAACTACGGCGCTGACCCATCCTTTATAAGCTTTCCATTCATAAGGATTACATCGAAAATTTCCAAACTCTCTAGAAAATTCATCCCCTTTTATTTTACATACTTTATCAGAAGAATGTCGCACTTGATCCCAGTCAGCATATGGCCAAAGAGTAGCAAGCACTCTCACGCTATATTTTTCTGCATCTTTTACAATCTCGTCTGACTCTTTAAAATTATAACCATCCCCAGATCCGTTCTGCATACTCCCCCAGATAAATGGTCCTGGATGTGGCCTAATCCAGCCAGCTCCAATATCTCTTACTTCTTGTATCTCCTTACTTGACGGACCAATCAGAAAACCAAATCTCTCATCAACATTTGTTGATGGAATAATAATTGATTCTTCATCATTTACAAAAAACCAAGCGGCACCCGCGCCAACTACAAATATAGTAATAATTATAATGGCTTTTTTCATAGTATTAACAAAATGATTAGAAAATCCACATTAGTAATGATATTGCAGTTAGGGCAATTAGTACATACAAAGCATACTTATATAGGAGTGCAAAAATATTTGGATTCTCTTTGACTATTTCAAATTCAGTGACATACACCGTTTCACAAGAATTATTTCCCGTATCTTCTCTTATTATACTAGTACCTCTATTAAATAATACCGAGTTATCCTCTTCAGAAGTAATAGTATAATTACTTAAATATCCTTTTACATGTATCTGGTCTCCAATTTGTGTTTCTTTTATTTTCTCCGCCAACGCTTCGTCAGAAGGAATTAGATGATTGTTTGCAATCTCTGATTCATTGAAGTTTCTATAATCCTCAAAAGATTTAAAATTCCAAAAACATGTGAACTCTCCATGAGAGTATTTACCTGTTAAATATTTCCCTTCGGTTGCATTACCTCCCCAAACAACACACAAATCTTTTGTATTAAAAGGATCGTTTTTATGAAACTGATCATGCCAAACATCGCTGTCATATGTTGCGACCACTAGCCCATATAGTTCATATGAATATAATATTTCTATCTCCCCTATTACTCCATCTTTAGGAATAGAGATAATTTCTGAATTGATCTCTTTTTGAATTGGAACCTGTGCTATTTCATCTATAAGTTCATCTTGAACCGGTAAGCTAAAGCGTAGAAAATAGAGTACACCAAAAGCTATAATGACTATGATAAATAATCTATGAATGAATTTTTCTAAACGATGCATACTATTATGCTGCTTCTTCTCTTTTTTCTAGATTTTGCTCATGTAGGCCAGTAAGCCAGTCAATAAGTTCACTCACTTTGTCATCACTCATACCTGCTTTATCTAGTTTGTCTAGAACATTAAGTGTTTCCTCAATATCTTGCTCATTAAAAAGACGAGCTGCCTCTATTTTATTACTTTTTGGGAATTCGTGACTATTCATATACTTTCATTATCTATGCATACAGTTTAGCACTTATTTTAAAGGAAAATCAATTCTGAGGCCTTGACCCCGTTAGAGAATATTCTCTACCGGGGTTGACAAAGTACACTAAATAGTATAAGGTGGCGAGCCTGGTATAAATGTACCGGGATGCCCAATAACGGGCTTGTCCTGTTTCGAGGAGGTTCGTCCATGCGACGACTCGCTGCCATGATGGTGCTCCTGTTGTTCGGGGTTCTGATGATCCCGCTCCACACAAGCACCGACACGCTCAGTTACTACATGGACACCGAGATCACCGCGACGACCACGACCATCCTGCCCTCTGACGCCACCGCCGGCGCCACGGGTCTCGACCAGATGCTGACGCACGCCTACTTCGACAGCGGCGGCGACACCAACCTGGCCGGCCTGGTCAACTTCTCCACTTTCAACCAGCTACGGCAGAAGGGTTCCGGCGAACACGTCGGAGTTCATCCGCTCAGCGCGAACGCGCTGTGGACTCTCAGTTATTGCTTGGAAACAAACCTGCTGACCGGCGCCACGACTACGGCCACGACGAACACGGCCGCCCTGCCCGACTCCGGCACCTGCACCTTCAACTGGCACCCGATGCGGTGCTAATGAGCTAGAACACTCCGCGTTTTGCGGAGTCATGAGCTCGCCCCCACTGCTTGTGAGTGGGGGTATTTTTTTTACTCAAAAACCGCTTGTTTTACCAAGCGGTTTGATTATCAATCTATCTTTTTATTTCTTTATCAACTCTTTCACTTTCTTCACTACTTCACTTGGCGTGTTATCGGCTTTTGCTATAAATGCAGCTGCTCCTAATTTTTCACTCAGCATACTGTGCCCACCCTCTTTCAGGTTGGTAAGCACAACTACCGGAATGTCTTTGGTTCTTTTATCTCCCTTTAAAAGCTTTATAGCATCATACCCACTCATCTGAGGCATTACAATATCCATAGCTATTAAATCTGGCTTCTCTTTTATCACTACGTCTACGACATCTTTAGGAGGATGATCAAGCAAAACAATCTCAAATCCCTCTCTTTCAAATTTTCTCTGGTACATCTCAGAGATTAATTTGTCGTCTTCGAAAATTACTATTTTTGTCATTGTTTTTGTGGTTATTTATTCTTGATTATTTTGTGTTTCATCAACAAATGTTCTTTGCTTCATTTCTTGATCTAGAATAAATGTCGCACTAGTGTCATCGCCAATCATTTTTAGTTTCTGGACATTTTCATCGGCATTTGCTTCTTCCTCTACCTGTTCATCTACAAACCATCTGAGCATGCTCTCGGTAGCAGGATCTTTTTCTACCTTTGCCAGTTCGATCAGATTGTTAATCATAGCGGTTATTTCTTGTTCGTGTCCAAGCGCTTCTTCAAATGCATTTAGCGGACTCTTCCACTCTGCTTGCGGCCTGTCAATTGGCATGAGATCTGCTCTACCTCCTCTATCCAGAATATAATTATAGATCTTCATAGCATGAGTCATTTCTTCCTGAGCTTGTACCCTCATCCAGTTAGCAAATCCTGCTAAATTTTTTGCTTGAAAATCTGCAGACATAGCCATATACAAATATGCTGAAAAGAGCTCAGCGTTTACCTGTTTGTTTAGTGCTTCTAGAACTTTATCTGTTAACATAATATTTTCCTTTATTAAAAGTATTTATACACCAATATTTATAATCTCGTCCCCATACAGTTCTTCGATTCTTTTTCGTATAGTTGTAAATGTATCAGGACAAGATCCATAGCAACTTACGATTTCTATTTCATCCTCTGTAGTTACAGTAACAGTATATGTATTCCCATCTAACAGGCTTTCATCTTTATATTCACCTTCCAAATCATAAAAACCAGAATCATTGATCAGACTAACGAGCTCAAAATATTCCTTTTGAGTGATAGTGGTTGAGTTTGAAGTAGCTTCTTGTTCTGACATGTCTATTCCTTCATAATCAACTTTTCCGTCTTCAGAAATAAGGATAGTAGCTCGCGAATATGGAGCTTGTACTTCTAACTGAACGCTAGGACTTTTTAGAATCTGCTCAACCAACTCTCCTGGACATGGATCAGTTGGTTTAGCAGCACTAGGAACGCCATGTTTTATCCACACCCCATTATCACAAATCCAAGTATCTTCATCACCCCCTATAATAAAGCGTAAAAAAAGCCATGCGCCAGCAATGGCAAGGATCACGATAACAGCAATAGTAATTTTTCTATTCATTATTATTCATTATAGCAATTCTATACAAATTGCCAATTCTAGGCCCTTGACTACTCCAGAGAAAAATTCTAATGTTACAGACTGTTGATCATTCTTCCACCCCAATGAAAGTGAGGCATCATGTCTAGACTCTCAAAGGGATACGTAATATACAGACGCCGTATGTGTATCGCGTTGAACCGTCTTGGCCTGACACCCGAGGAAGGGAAGGCGCAGAGACGCATCCTCACACAGTGCTGTCACGACCATAGAGCATACACGCTTCCTAACGCAAAGGTGCGCCACAAGCCCACTCCCAAAATCAAGATGAGTATGATGGAGTACCGACGTCTCATGCGCACACGCTTCAACGACGGCGAATGCAGCAGATGCTCACACTACCCAAATCCCATTTTGTCCGTGGATACGGATCAAGGACCCAAAAGAGTGGTCGTCTGCAGACAATGCAAACACAAAATGCTCCCCTATCGCTAAGAGAACATCGTTCATTCGCCAGGTCACTTCCTTCGAACGAAGCGGCCTTTTTTTTATTTCTTACTTGGCTTCTTTTGCTTCAATTTCTTTTTTTCTATTGGAATGTTTTTTCTAGATAACACATGACTACCATGACCCTTTTCTTGTTCACGCAATACATATCCTGCTATTGAATAGGTCAAAGTACCTAATGTGCCAATACCTACTAACATTAAGATAATTGCCATTACTCTACCCATAATTGTCATTGGGATTATATCACCATAGCCAACTGTGGTAATAGTCACCATTGACCACCAAAAACTGTCAAAATATGAATGCACGTCAGGGTTAATTTCAAATTCAAAATAGTGGAACGTCAGTGAGCAAAAGATAATAATAGTAAGGGAAATAACACCAATATAGATAATTTTACTTTCTGTCGCAAACTTATTGGAATCCTTCAATACCTTTTTGAGACGTATCAAACGGAATAAACGAGCCGCTCTAAAGATTCGAGCTACACGGAAACCTCTCAGTATTCTAGTAGATTCGCTTGTTATTGGGATGGAAGATATTAGATCGTACCAGTGAGTAATAGCATAGTGCCATTTACGCTCGGCGCGAACAATACCATACATATATTCCACCAAAAAAATAATAGCAATCACCAAATCTGCTATTAAAAATACTCTGCTCTGTTCATATGTTAGATCCGCACTTGCTTCAACAACCAGCAAAGTAATACTGACTAACGCCAGTAATATCATAAAAATATCTCTACTTAGCGCTCCTTTTTCTTCTTTTGTTTTAACTACCATGTTTATTCCGTTTCTTTTTCTTTATTTTCTATTTTCTCAATATCCTTTTTTTGAACTTTACTCAACTTATCTATCATCACTATGTTTTTATTTTCCAGAATGTCGTATAGGAATCGATCTGTTAGGTCACGACGGTACTTGTATTCCTTGGTTGTCATTACCGTGTAGTTGATATCGCGATTAAAAAACTTTTCAAACTTATTCATCAATCTTGTCAGTTTCTCACGATTTATTTTACCTACCAGCAATATGTCTGTAGAATTTTCTTGAATACCTACAAAAAAGCCTGTCAGAACCATATATTGAATATTTCCCAAGGCTTTTATATCAGATACCAACTTATCCTCTAATATTACCTGCGCTTTTAATATTAGTCCCTTCAATTCAGGAAAAAGAATAAAGTTAGAATTAGCTTGATAGAATTTCTTTTGATCTCTATTTTGGGATATAAGCAAGCCCATATCTTCCAGATTCTTTAACTCGCGTCTCACGGAGTTTATTCTCTCATCAATCATCCGAGTTATTTCACGTACAAAGTATGACTTATCCGGCTCGGAAAGGAAAAGTCTCAATAATTTCACTCTGGTTCGTGAACCAAAAAGTTGTTCAAGCATGAGTGTTAATAGCATCCATTAATAGCAAAATAGTCGCTTTTATTATACGTTTTCCTACAATTCATGTAAAGTCTTTATGTTATTAATAGTAAAACAGTTCTCCAGCTTGCGGAAAACACAAAAATGTTCAATAATAATAGGGTAAATACAGATGGAATATCCCCTATTTTATTCATAACTACAAAGGGATAAACAATTGAACAGCATGAAAGCAAAAATAACCAAACTTTTAGTACAAAATACTGAACAAGGTCGATCAACCGTGAATGTTTTCGTTCCAGAGATCACTCCACTAGAGCATCAGAACCTGGGTCATCTTTTCGTTCTCATAGAGATTGATGCCAATAGTGATATTAACGAGAAAGTAATTCAACTGGTTGAATCAGAGTTAAAGAATCACTATTACGGATCAGATAAATTTAATGTTGAATTGGCTTTTGAAGATGCACTTCAAAAGACAAACAATAAACTTCACGAACTTATCGCTTCTGGTGAAAAAGACTGGATAGATATTTTTAATTGTATTGTTGGTGTGCACAAAGGAAGTGAACTACATATTGCACAACTTGGTGGTATGCATGCTTTTTTTATTCAGAGAACAAAGATTGTTGATATTGTTGTTCAAGCTGGTGAGGATGGCGGAAAAGTAAATCCGTTGAAAATATTTTCAAATGTAATTTCTGGAAACGTAAAAGAAGGTGATTCCCTATTGTTCTGTAACAATAGTCTTTTGGACTATATTTCCCAGGAAAAGATAAGAAGAATCATTACAGAAAATAACTCCGAGGATGCAGTAAATACAATCCAGAACCTACTAGGTGATAGTACAAATGGTGTATCATTCATTGCTATAATTTTGGGAATAGAATCAGCCGAAGTAATTGCTAGTGATAATGCAGAGATGGCATCTGAATCAATGGACAATAATGCAGGAACTACTCCCGAGCACTCAATGAACGGACTAGTAAACCAAGAACGTAGCACTTCAGAACTGCTCACACCGTCTATCTGGCCAAATATTTCAAAAGGATTCAAATCTCTTACAGGGAAAGTTAAAAGCCGTATTTCAAAAAGAGAGCTAAACGAAAATACAGGAGAGGAATCCGAGGTGATGAAGAGAATAAAAAGCAGAAGACCAGAAAAACAAGGATTCTTAGCCAATGTCTTGAGTTATACATTACTAGGAGGAAAAAAGCTTTTTGAGCTAGGAATAATGAGTGTTAGAGGAGTTGGTAATCTATTTAAGAAACGAGAAACGGTTCGTGGTCGTATTCGAACGCTACCTCATACCACCAACAAGAAAACAGCCAAGTTCCTGGTTCGTTTGAAGAAGATGTCAAATCCCCGAAAAGCAGTCCTAGGAATTGCGGTACTACTGATTGTGATATTTGCTTTTAATATTGTAAACCTGGGTAAACGAGAGGATCAGAAACAGCTAAGAGAAAGTTATGAACAAGCATTAGTGCAAGCAGAAGAAAAAACTTCAGAAGCAGAAGCAGCTTTAATTTATGAAAATGAGGAGGACTCAAGGATTTTACTGAGTGAAGCAAAGACGCTAGTACAAAGTGTTCCCGAGGAAGAAAAAGATCTCCAAAGCAAAAAGAGCGAGCTTCTGCAAAAAATTCAAGATCAATTGGATAAAGTCAACCATATTGTAAAGATTACTGGTCCTACCCTCGTTGCCGACTTAGCAACAGCTGGAGAAGGTCTCTCCCCTGCTGGACTAGTTTTGATTGGTGATACTCTATATTCATATGAGTCAGCAGACAATTCTATTCTAAGTGCTTCTCTAGAAGATCAGTCCGTTGCATTGGAATCGGCTGGTGCAGTTGATGGTAACATACTAAAAGGTATTCCTCTTACTACTAACCTCTTCCTATTACACACCTCTACAGATGGCTTTTACGAATATAATATTTCTGATGCTTCATTCACAAAACGAACAGTTGAATCGGCAAATGTAGATAGAACGACAAAAGATTATAACACCTATTTGGGTAGAATTTACACTCTCGATACCAAGAACAACCAAATCTTTCGTCATGAGAAATCAGGAAATGATTGGGGTAGTGGGACTGCTTGGGTAACAGATGATAGTTTGGATCTAACCAACGCAAATTCCATATCTATTGATGGTTCAGTATATGTCGCAAAGAATAATGGTGAAATATGGAAACTATTTGCTGGAGGAAAAGATGGAGATTTTAAGACAAGCACCATTGACCCTGCATTTTCTAATCCTACCAAGATTTATTCCGCACCTGACCTTGAAAATATTTATGTGTTAGACCCAAATAACAAACGGATTGTAATATTAGATAAAGATGGTGGAATAGTTAATCAGTATTTTTCAGATTCTTTCGACAATTTGAAAGATTTTGCTGTTTCAGAATCAGATAACGCTATCTACTTGCTAAATGGAAGCAGTATATATAAAATTGACCTATAATAGAGCCGACCCATTACGAATACGGAGCTATCTTGTTTCTATGAAACCTCCCCCACTCGGGAGGTTTTTGAATAAAAAAAGAGGCTCATATGTAGCATATCAGAACCTCTAACAACAGAAAGTTGCGACTACTTCGCCAGCCTTGGGAGCAATCTCGTTGACCACGAAGTGAACTAAACCATTGCGCCTGAGAGCCGGCACCTCCTTACCCTCTACTTCGAGAGTATCACCCGGCTCCGGTATAGCACTGAGTGTTTTGGTAACACTGCCAATCATCTGGTCACCACTTCTCAAATAAACCGTCCATTTTGGCATGAACTCACCTCCTTATAGTTGCCAGAATAAAAGGTCGATGCCAAAACCTTATCAAAATACTTAATAATAATCAAGCAAAACAAAAACTCCTCCCATAATGGGAGGAGTTTATTAATTTCTATCTTTAACTTACACCGCTTGTGTTTTGAAGCACGTTCAAGGCAAATATTACTATTGCCCATGCAACCAGTATAATCACCAAACCAATAACAGCAGCGGTAATGATTTTCTTTGCCTTTTCTACTTTTTCTTCGTTACCACCAGCAGTCATCCAAGTAAATCCACCATATAGAATCATGATAACTGCACCTAGTCCTAATAGACCAAGTACCCATTGGATAATTGAGACAACCGTTTCTTGCAGATCAGAACTTCCTAACCCTAAAGTCGCCGAAGGGTCATAAAAAGAAACTGCATTTGTTACCTGAGGAAGCAGGAACGAGGAAAGAATGAAAAGTAGTAATAATCTTTTCTTCATACGTTTTACTTAATTATTATATGAAGAGTATATCATAATTAATTGAAAATCAAAAAAAGAATGCTGTGGACTACTGAATATATGGTATCCTCATGATGTTCGGAGAAAGGAGCACGCCATGTATCAAATCATAGGCCTTCTGGTCTTTCTCCAACTCTCGCCCGAAGGAGCTGATATCCGGGTACTTTTCCGTGACAAAACCAGCCTTTGCGCTGTACACTTCGACGAATTCGAGGAAATGACTGCAGCCGCTGCTGCTCAAGAAGCCTAGCGCTTCCCTGTTCCTTTTGTTCTCTACCGCCACTTACTTTATAGGTGATGTTGGCGGATTTTTTATTTTGTCAGAACTCTTTCCAGAAATAAGTTTTATAGTTTTAGCAATCATCCATTCGAAAGACCATCTGTATCCTACTTTTTCCCAATACTTAATCACTAAGTGCCAGAACCAAACGTTTATTAAGGCAAATATCAAAACCAACGGTAACTTAGTATCCCAGCTATCAGAAATAATGTTTGGAATCAAATGCAAAACTGCTGCTAAGGGAGTCTCCAAAATAAATATAGTTAAAGTTACTTTTCCAAATCGATTTAGATTAGGATATTTATTTGTATGTTCATTTGATTTGAATTCAAAGCGTTTTAGTAAAGCTATTGTTACTAAAATATAAATACCCAGGTGAACATAGCGAGCAAAATCAAATACCAGCGTTCCCTGTATCAAAAATAATACTCCCAAAACCAAACCAATCACAACTAGAATCCAAGCTTTTCGTCTCCAGTTCTTGATTATTCTTTTATACTCTGTTCCGGATGCTAGGCAAGTTCCCAATGCAGCCGCAATCAAAGCAAATCCTAATATCGGCAAAACAGGAAAATCTAATGCTGCCAGATTTGTCAGCACACCTGCCAAAATATAGTTACTATTATTAAAAACTTCAAATCCCATAGGCTCCAGAATGGGAGAAAGAATTGGGGAAACAATTAGCACCAGAAGTCCCAAAGCAATAAAAGTTTTTTTGTTTCGATTAACTTTCTCTATCCCCCTTCCCTTATTTAAAAGCACGGCGACAAGAGTTGTGATAAACCCAGAAATACCTATTATCATTAATACGCCGGCATATAAACTGATAATCTCCAAACCAGGTACAACCCATTCCCCTGTTCTCAATCCATTGGTTATCACGCCATAATGAAATTGATCGTTGATATAAATTCCACCAGCAAAAAAGAAAATTATTACGTAGTTTATTACTAAAAGTAGAAATAAAGTAGCTACAGAAGCTAGAATAATCTGCTTTGGAGAATTTCTTTTTTGTTTCAAACGATTATAAACTGCAAACGATGTTACCAAGCCAGTGATATATGCAAAGATACTACCCATTGCACCAAAGAATCCAAAAATCATTAATAATACACCATCGCTTTCTTCTACTGGGCCCTGATACCCAGACCAATCATAAAATATGCGATGAATAATAATCACCACAATAATCATCACGCTTTTAATAATATCTGCTGAGTGGATTCTTCTCATATATCAATTTTACCATGAAATTGAAAAATCAAAACGCATTATTGACACAAGTATTTATAGAAAGTATGCTGTTTACAAGTCCTTTCCTTGAACGAAGGAGGAATACCATGAAGCGGATCTTTTCTACATTGACAGTCTTTCTCATCTTCGTAAGCGTGATGGCGCTTTATCCCCCCTACAAATGGGGGCACAGTTACTCCACTACATGGTGGATCGTAGCGCGTGCCATCGCCTTTCCGTTCCTGGTCGTAGCAATTCGCATCGCCACCGAACGCAACCCCAGCCGTGGATTGAAATATTTCCTCGGCATTACCTATTACGGATCTGTTCTGTCTGTCGGTTTCTGGTTTCTGGGACTTCGCTACCCTTTCCCCGAGACTTTCTCCCTCATGGTGTTCGGACTATTTCCGTTCATTTTCTGGGGGAACCGCCAACAAGACGAGAACGATCTCGACACTGATCCTCCACACCTCCGTGTTCTTTAGTAGACCGCTTCCACTCTGAGGCGGTTTTTTTATACAATCTTCAGTAGTTTTACTTCAGCTGATAAATTGACTTTTCGGCATTTTTATGTTAGTATCATACTAGAATAATAAAAATAATTACAAAAAATGATTGAAACTCAAAAAATTAAAGACTATTTCCCAGCAATTAAAGCAGGTAGGCTTGTTTCTAACAATGCAGCCAGTACACAAGCCCCAAAACAACTAATTGATTTGTTTCAAGAGCTTCTTGTTCAATATGAAAACGTCCATCGTGGCCAGTCACAATCTTCGATAATCACAACTGAAAAGTTTGAATCTTCTTATGATACTATAGCGCAATTTATCGGCGCTCCCTCTAGAAAAAATATTATCTTATACCGAAATACTACTGAGGCAATCAACTCAGTTATGTATTCGTTACTGACTGAGTTCAAAGACGGCGATAACGTCGTGACAACATACATGGAGCATAATTCAAATTATGTTCCCTGGTACGGTATGTGCAAAGAAATACTCCCAAAGTTTGGGATAAATGTAGAGTATAGAATTGCAAAGTTCAATAAAGAAACTGGGGAACTTGATTTAGAGCATTTGAAGTCCTTAGTTGATGACAAAACAAAGCTGGTCTGTTGTACTGGAGCGTCTAACTTTCTAGGGACAAAAGTTCCGATCAAGAAAATCAAAGAGATTGCTAATTCTAGTGAATATGTCCAGCCAGATGGTGAAAAAAGAGCATACCTTCTAATCGACGGGGCTCAGACTGTTCCAAATGTTTTTGTTGATGTTAAGGAGCTCGATGTAGATTTTCTGGTTTGGTCTTTTCATAAAATACTTGCTCCTTTTGGGATTGGAGCCTTGTACGCCAAGGAAGAGCTGCTAAATAGAATGCTTCCGTTTCATTATGGTGGTGATATGATTGCTGAGGGAATGGTTAGCCCGGAAAAAGTAGAATACAATTCACTTCCTTGGAAATTTACAGCCGGAACTCCAAATATCCTTGGTACTGTCCTTTCCGCTCAAACATTACGATTGATGTTAGATTTTTCTTTGAATCCTGGAGAATTCAATTATTATATGACTGACAAGAAATTAGAAGCACCGGATGTTGAAAAGGCAATGAATAACATTGAAGATCATGAAAAAGTTCTAATCGGTGAAGCGCTAAATATTTTAGGCGACATGCCAGGAATAAGTATCTATGGCCCGAAGAACCCAGAAAATAGAACTTCTCTAATATCTTTTAACTTTAAAGGTAGGGATCCGTTTGAAATCTCAGAGAAACTAAGCAAGCTTGGTGTAGAATCAAGGGCCGGTTGCCATTGTGCAACATTGGCACACTACTATTATGAATTAGATCCTCCTGCGAGCTGTAGACTAAGTTTTTATATCTACAACGATATCGAAGATGTAAAAAAGGCTTGCTTAGCTGTAAAAGATTGCATCTAGCACAAATAATTTTATTTTTCTAAATTGAGAATGGAGCTTAAAAAGCAAAAATAAATATTAACTCAATTTTTATGACAGAATGTTCAATTTACGACAATCGCGCACTAAACTTTTTTAGAGCGATTTGTGGATTTTTAGCTTTAACCGCCTTTTTGATTCATAATATTTGGCTGGTTCTAGCATCAGGTCTTTTGTTTTTCTTCGGGATCTTCTCGATGAAATTCAACTTTCTTTATCAGTTCTACAAAACAGTATCACGCAAAGTTCTAAAACAAGAAAGTTCTACGATTGAAAAAGACCCGGGCGAATTAAAGTTTGTTTACGGTTTCACCGCAGTCATGTTTTTTATTTCTTTTGCTTTCCTATATTTCGAGAAATACGTTGCCTTTGCATGGGGATTAAATTTACTCGTAGCTTTCCTAACTCTTTTGGCTAGCTTCGCAAATGTTTGTGTAGCTGCTTTGATGTATATACTTTTTAAAAAATTTATGGCTGCCAGAGCGAATGATAAAAAAGCAAATCTCTAAGACAAAAAAGAAGGTAGGAGATCCGGGTTACGTCAACCAGACATGTTGGCTGGCAAGTAATCTGAATTATCCCCCATCCAAGCGCTGTCAATATTGTGAAACAAAATTCAGTAACTGTTTATTTGAACGCTTTTTTATTACAAGCTTGGTGTTGATCTCTGTGGTTTTAGTCTTTACATACTTGATGGAAAAAACCATTTCAACACCAATAATTGTTTCACTTTTTATCATAATCATTGTTTATGGAGTCTTTTTCGATAAAAGTACAGAAAGAATAATCAAAGCCAATTTCGCTGAAAAACAAGCTAAGCAAGATTTTAAAAAACTATCAAAGACATTGCAGCAAAAGGTTGAAAAACAGACAAAAAATATAATTGACAAGAACGTCCACCTAGAAAAACTACTTGAAATGCGTTCCAAATTTCTTGATACAACTTCTCATCAATTGCGTACGCCAGTATCGGTAATGAAAGGCGTACTAGAAATGATAAATACGGGAGAGATTGATAATATAGATCCCAAGCAAAGGAAGATTCTAATGGAGGGGGTATTTCAGAAGGCAAAAAAACTTGAGCAGATTATCTCTGATATCTTGGACGCAACAGAAATAGATACGTCTCACTTTGTCCTTTCTTCCAGTCTAAGCCAGGATTTGCAACTAGAAGAACTAATCAATAATGTTGTCCAGTCACACCAGTTGGATGTGAAAACTGGCAATATCACATTAGAATATCAAAAGCCTAAAAAACTTTTACCAAAAATTAAAGGTAGCCGTAAGCACCTTGAACAAGTCTTTAACAATTTATTGGATAATGCAATAAAATACACGCCGACACTAAACACGCAGACGGGTGAAAAAGGCAAAGTTTCTATTTCTATAGCTAAAGTCGAAAATTCTGTGGTAATAGAAATATCAGACAATGGCATCGGCGTGCCTGAAAAGGAAATAAATGGATTATTCGAGAAGTTTGTGCGTGCTTCGAATGCTAAAGAGATGTATACTGATGGTACCGGCTTGGGACTTTATATAGTGAAGGAAATAATTGCTGGCCATAGCGGTAAAATTGATATTGAAAGTAATCTGGGGAAAGGCTCAACTTTTACCGTACATCTTCCTATACAAAATAAATAGGCCAAAATATGGCAAAGATATTACTAATTGAAGACGATGCTGACCAGGTTTTGATGTACAAGGTTAAATTTGAACTTTATGGTCACAATCTCATATCTGCAAATGATGGTATTGAGGGTTTGGCGATGGCAGAAAAAGAAAAGCCTGATATTATTTTAATCGATTTATTGATGGACAAAATGGGTGGAATCGAAGTTTTAGAAAACTTGAAAAAAAATTCTGAAATTAAAAATATTCCTGCAATAATCATCACTAACCTAGAAAAGCAAGGGTTAGCAAAAAAAGTTATCGGTCTCGGCGCTGTTGATTTTATCGTTAAATCAAAGATTTCCTTAAAAGACGTATTATCTAGAATAGAGAAACACCTAAAGAAATAATTTCTTTCTTTTTTGTTAGCCTGCCTGTTTGCAGGCTTTTTTATTAGAAACAAAAAATCGCCCGAGGCGAAATTTTGATTAAAATACATTTCTATATGAAACTATAATATTTTCTTTTTCCAAATAAATGATATTAAAATTAACTGACAAATCCCAAGGATTAACGGAGCGTACAGTAACCCGGTTTCTTCTGAAAACATTCTGATAATAATAAATAGAACGATAACGCTTACTATTCTGCCCATATTTAGAAATATTTCCTGGTCCATAACAAACATATATCTGTTATCTTCTTTTTTACTTACCTCACCATCCATTACATCTAGTATCGCTGGTTCAATAGTGATCCATTGAAAGACGGCAGTTAAACCACCAAACAAAGTAAATATCAAAATCCCTATGGATCTATCTAGAATTATCAGGAGAGTAGAAAATATTATATACAATATTAGCGTCACAAAATATACGGGCTTTCTATGATTATGCTTTGCCATGCGACCATACAAATATGTAATAGCGGCAATGAATAAAGTTACTATAGTATTGATAGTTCCCAATACACCTTCCTTGCCAAGATAAAGAAGTATAAGCATGGTCGGCAAAAAAAACCCAATCCCCTCCAATATCCCCATACTAAAAGCAACGTACCTAATCTTATTCCATTTAGGCGTAATATTAAGTTGAAAAATTTTTTTGACACTTGGAGATTTATAATCACCTTTCAAGACCACCACACCAGACCACACTAGTATTATTGAAGCCAATACGCCAAACACCCAATAAGCAACTGTAGGTGTATACAAACCATTTTGCTCACCTAGTACAATCAACCACCCCATAAAAAAAGTAACTACCAATGCTATTAAAGCACCGATCACCGAAGTAATGCTAAAAAAATAGTTCCTTTCCTTAGACTCAGTTTCCTGAAATGACAAAAAGTTTCTATTGGCCCAATATATACCGCTTCCAAAACCATAAACAAAACCATAGGCCAGGAAATGCCATGATCTGTTTCCCGAGAAAAATATTATTGCTATTGTCGACATCGTAGAAATTATTGAGCCAACCAAATACAACCTTGATATTTTTATTTTTCTCAACAACAAACCATTAACATAAAAACCAATCGGCAAAAATATGAAGAAACCCAAGCTGTACATTGAAACACTTAATAAAGAAAAAGTGCTTCTCCAAATAAAAGAGTGAATAAACAATGTCAGAAGTGGATGAGCAATACTACGCAAAGCAAAAGAAGAAACTAGTAGCCTAGTTTTTTCAGAAAGTGTTTTATAATGTCTCCACTCACGTGAAACTATAATCATTTATTAATGACTGTCTTAATGCTCTTATATTGAATACGAATCTATCTCTATTATACCAAAAAATCGCTGGAAGGCGAAAAAGAAATAAAAAAGAAGCAGTTTTTATCTAGACTTGCTAAGGTCTATTCCTCGAGCATTACACTCGGGAGGTCTGGAGTAATCTCCACTGGCTCGGTGGGCGTTCCAAAACCCACACCAGAAGCGAACAAATACCATTGATCATCGAACGGGCTCTGCGTCGCCCAGTATGTCTTGTCAGCTGGCGATGCTGTGTACTTTATCTTGAACCTGATCTTTTTGATCAAAGCTCTGATGTCAGCGTCAGACTTACCGGTCAGATCTGCATGTTCAACGATCGCTACCACCATGACGTGTTCGCATACCAGGGTGATAGAGTATACCGCCACCATTGTGCGGATTTTGTTACCGTCCATGACTCTACATCTTACTTTCATGAACACTGTCTGGAACAAGTTTTACAACTTACCATAGCCCATATTCACTGTCAAAAGATAGAACAAAAAACACTAGCATATCATTGACAACAAACTAATAATTATGTAAGATCATCAGTCACCTCAAACCCTGCATGCAGGAGAAAGGAGGAAGGTGATGATTCGTTCAAAGCGTCTTGCTTCGATACTTGGCATCACCGGATTCCTCCTGAGTCCGATCATGTGGTGGGACGATTTACTCCTGAACATACCCATTTCTTGGGTGCTCGCTTCGTTCATATCAAGTGGCCCTGCGCGATTGGTTCTCGGCATCAACTACGTGCCGGTGCAATACGTTTTCTCTGCATCATTCATCTTAGCGTATTACATGTCCAATATCGTCGGGATACTGCTCCTGAAGAAAGCTTATACCACATGGCGTGGCAAGGAGCTGACACTGATGCAAAGCTGGCGAATAAACATTGCCATCTGCACAGTGTACACGATATTGATCGCACTATTCATTCACCTTGATTGGTTGAAACCGATCTCGGTACCAAGTATCCTCTAACCCCGTCGCTTATCTTTCACTAGATAATGTCGGCGGGCTTTTTTATTATAGAAAGGCGCGATTCGCGAATCGCGCCTGACAATTCTCTGGAAAACAAAAAATCCCTGTCTCGCCATCAGGCGGAGGCCGGAGGCGGAAAGGAAATAAAAAAAGATAGCAAAATAATGTGGAAAATCGGGGGGGTCCTTAGGGGGTAATTCTGAGCCCCAAAAAGTAGAGAAAAAAATGCAAAAAACATCAGCGACACAATTACCCCCTACGTAATTTCTTGTTTACTT
>Ga0257125_1000408_pt1 | contig 57600 bp, 74 predicted proteins | sample SI106_200metaG_FD_190183 | JGI IMG/M metagenome (GOLD analysis project Ga0257125, IMG submission 190183) | Marine microbial communities from Saanich Inlet, British Columbia, Canada - SI106_200 | ecosystem: Environmental > Aquatic > Marine > Inlet | place: Canada: British Columbia | collected... | reverse complement strand
GGTGACCGTCAAGTACGACCTCGACGACCACCCCGCCATCGCCGCTGCCGGTCACCTGATGGTCCCCACCAGGGTACGCGCCATCGTGCAGCTGCAGAGCATCTCGCACCACCTGCGCTACGGCCTGCCCATCGACTACGGCGACAGCCCCATCAGCCCGCCCATGCTGCTGTGGATGGCCTGGGACGAGACGGTCTCCCCCACCCTGTCCACCGAGGTCGCCAAGCGCATGTCGAGCCTGTGCATGGAGGCCCTGGGCCAAGAGCCTGACCAGGGTGACGAGATCGACGAGAGTGAGGACTGCGGCGAAGAGTAGGACCTTCTTGGTCCCTCCTGCTTGCTACCGTCAGTAGCACACGTTAAGGGTCTGGAAGCAAGCAGGAGGCTGGCCATGGCAGGCGAACTCGAGTCCACCAAGTGGGCCTGGATGGATGGAACCATCAGGCGCTGGATCCAGGTCTACCCGCAGGTGACCCTGTGGTACCCCGTCGACTCCAGGATGATCCCCTACGCCAGCTACGGCAACTCGCTGTGCACCAACGTCCAGTTCGACGAGGTGCCGGACTGGGAGCCAGTGACGGATGGTGTCCTCCCGGTGGTCAACGTCGAGCGCACCCTGTCCGTCACCGAGACCATCGAGGGCAGCTGCTACGACGACAACCGGGTCTGGGACCGTCCCTACACCGAAGAGCAGCTCTCTGTCGTCTCCGCGAGGGTCGTCGAGGTCTCCGGCTTCGAGCACACCCACCGTTGTGGCTGGTGCGAGGAGTGGGTCGCCACCGATCCTACGGATCGTACCCGCTGTGCCGGCTGTGGCGCCATCGGCGCTTGGCAGGCATGGGATGACGAGGCTCCGAAGCTCGGAGAGCTGCTGCCTCCGTCCTGGTGGGTCAAGCAACAGAGGAGGGGTCGGTGATGGCGTACATGAACGAAGTGCAGCGCATCGACGAGTGCCGTGTCCAGCTGCGGGCTGTGGGGGACATGAAGGTTCCGGTGACGGCTTTCCTGGATGACGAGCTGTACGCCCTCGCCGCGGGCGACGAGCCTCTGTGGCGGCAGGCGGCATTCATGGCCTCCATTGACTCGGTCCAGGCCGCCCACCTGATGCCCGACACCCATCCGGGCTACGGCGTGCCCATCGGTGCGGTCATCGTGACCCGCGATACCCTCGCGCTGGGTGGAGCCGGATTCGATATCGGCTGCGGCATGGTGGCCATGAGGCTGCTGGGTGTCACCGCCGAAGACCTGGTGGACCCCGCCGTGCGTCGCACCTGGATCGACGAGGTCATCAAGCGCATCCCACTGGGCATCGGACGTCACCGTGCCGAGCTGATGGAGAGCTTTTCGAGCAGGACCGTCGAGGACGTGCTGCGCAACGGGCCTGGCGCCATCGGGGTAGACACCTCTTTTTGCGAGCGAGCTCGCTTCGAGGTCAGCTCGGTGTACGATCCAGCTCGGATCCCGAACGTCTTCGACAAGGCCGTGGCCCAGCTGGGTTCGCTGGGCGGTGGAAACCACTTCGTGGAGCTGCTCTGTGACGAGGACGATGGACAGGCCTACGCCATCGTGCACTCTGGTTCTCGTGGCTACGGCCACGACACCGCCGACTGGTTCTTCCGCTACGACGGCGACGAGACCCGGGGCAAGCGAGACGAGACGCTGACCTCTGCCGGCTCTGCGTTCGGGCGCGAGTACATGGACCACCACAACGCCGCGGCAAACTATGCCTCGGCCAACCGCTGGGTCATGTACCGGGCCATCGCCGCGGCCAGCTGCCAGACCTTCTCCGACTGCTCCCCCGAGCCCATCTACGAGATCAGCCACAACCTGGTCCAGAAGGAGCAGGTAAGCTTCGACGGAGAGAGCTGGGATGATGCGTGGGTACACCGCAAGGGTGCTACCCGGGCCTTCCCCTCCCGTCACCCGATGCTCGCCGGTACCCGCTGGTTCAACGATGGGCACCCCATCATCGTCCCGGGCTCCATGTACGAGGGAGCGGCCCTGCTGCGCGCCATGCCGCCCAGGCTGATGCAGCCCGAGCTCACACGCGCTTACGACCCCGCAGAGGCCTCGGAGGAGCTGAAGGACTTCATGTGGACCAACTCGGCCCGGTCATGCTTCTCCGTCAACCACGGCGCCGGCCGGGTGATGGGGAGGATGCAGGCCAAGAAGAAGCGCCCGGAGCTGGGCGGCCTGAAGGGTCGGGGTCGTGAGATCGACCGGGAGATGCGCATTATCACGCGCACCCTGGGCGGTGTAGAGGTGGTCGGTGTGCTGTCCAACCACCGCCAGATCCCGCTGGACGAGTGCCGGCATGTCTACAAGCAGCTGGACCCGGTGCTGAACACCTTGGTCCGAGCTGGAATCTGCGAAGTCGAGCACCGGCTGTGGCCGGTCGCCAACGTCAAGGGGTGAGGCCTTTCACAGCCTACAGCCTACAGCCTACAGCCTACAGCCCCTTCGGGGTTTACCGTCGAGGAACCAGGACATGAACGAAACCAAGAAGGCCAGGCTCAGGGTCAGACCCGCCGGCGAGAGTGCCTGGTGCATCGTCGGTACCGTAGGAGGATGCCCCGCCGATGAGCGGGTTGCGCTGAACAATCTGCTGTCCGAACTTCAGGCGGAAGAAGGTGCCCACACCGATGACGGAATGTCGGGCGAAGGGATCCTGGAGATCGGGATCGTGCAGCTGACAGATACCGAGGTCGAATCCCTCGGTGAGTTCGACGGCTGGTAGGGGGTGATCATGTCTACGATGTTCGAGCTCGTTGTTGGAGCCTCTGCCTTCCTCGTTGCGGCGTTTGTCCTGTTGACGGATTTCGAGACCCCCGAGAGTTACACGAAGCGAATCGCTCTGATGCAGCGCCAGACAGAGGCCCTCGAACGCATCGCCGACTCCCTCGAGGGCGGCTGCGAGGACGCGGGCTCGGGCCCGTTGCCCGAGGGTGTGGGCTTTGGCCCCGCGCTGGAGGGCTCCAGATGGTCCCCGTGGGCCCGTGACGACTCGCTCCCGCCACTCGAGGCCGTGATCGAGCTGCCCATTGGAACCATCATCGAGACGAAAGAGCCCTTTGGAACCATCATCACACTCCCCTACGAGTCCGAGCTGCTGCAGCGGTGGGCCGGTGAGGGCATGTTCACAGGACCTGCACGATGAGCGTCCCCCTGACCCAGATGACCGACATCGAGTTCATGCAAGCCCTGGGGCTCACCCAGGGAACGGTGGCTCAGCGCATCGCCATTCGCGTCATCATGAGGATGCTCGAGTACGAAGAGGTCGAGGCGGTCCTCGAGCTGCTCGCATCCGATGACGGGGAGGGGCTGGTGGCTCTGGCCGCGGACACGACCATCGTCGTCGGCGAGGCATTGGGTCTCGAGATCGAGCAGGGTGAGCTCTCGCTCGGTTCATCCGTCACCTCCTATGAGCTCGGTCGTGCCGTCTCCCGGCTCTTGGGCCATATGGCCCAGGACGAGACGATGATGGACGTCACAGGGAAGAAGCTGGTGATGCTGCTCGACCCCAAGAGGGGGCCTTGATGGCCGCACCCAACCCGCCCGGAGAGGGCATCCCCATGACCACTGGCAACCAGCAGATCCTGCTGGACAAGCTGAAGGCTCGCCTGGGGCCTTGGTGGAAAGGGGGCATCGTCTCCTTCGAAGAGGCCCGTGAGCGCAGAGACCCGGATCCGCCCTGCTCGGTCATCGAGCTGCGGTTCGGAGAGTTCTTCATCATCATCGACAAGCCGACCCGGGCCATCGTGGTGATGTGCGACAGGCACGACGCCTGCCACGACGGCTTCTCCGGCCTGGCCTGGCACGAGGCCACCGTGGAGAAGGTCTCCGACCTGCTCTGTGACTTGTCTCGCTGGAGCGAAGAGGACAGGAATACATCATGAGCGACGACAAGAAGAAGCCCGAGACCATGGACGACGTGGTCGATATCCAGGGCCTCGCGGCACTGCTCGGTGTCGTTCCACCCGGTCTGCTGGCTGGATCTCCAGAGCAGGCCGCGGCGCTTTCTGACGACCACGAGGAGATCTTCGTCCGCTACCGGGCCGCCCCAGACGAGGACTGGAACGTCCTGGGGCACTGCAACAGCCCGACGACCTGGATGGCCCTGCGCGAGATCTTCATGGACCAAGCCCAGGGCCGGCTCGAAGTGGAGACCGTGGCCCTGACCCCCGATCAGCTCGAGTCGATGCCCGAGGTCGAGATCGAGTTCGAGACCGACATGCTGCACGTGCCCGCAGGCATGGCCATGGGACTGCGCGGCTGCGTAGCGGTAGCGATCGTCGCGATCCCAGACCTCGAGGACGATCAGGGCCCGAACAGCCTGCAGTACGCGGTGACGACGGCCCTGCCCGACCCCTCCGAGTGGGGCCTGGTGCTCGCGGATCTTGCTCAGCACCTCTCCAACGCCTACGTCCACGAGGGCTTCTCGCCCCTGCACGTCAAGACCCGCATCGTCGAGGTGATGGCAGACGAGGTGAAGAGCCCCACCGGGACGCAGCAGTATGACGAGCTCGACAGCAAAGGACGCCCCAAGGGAGACTGATCAATGAACAAGCGTGATATCAACAACTTTGCCCATCGGGCCACGCCCGAGACGCTGGGTGACTTCCCTGTCCAGCCGGGTGACGAGGTCATCTGGACCTCCCAGGCTGGCAGCTCCACCACCGCCAAGCGCGGGGTCGTGCTCTACGTCGGTCGGAAGAGCTGGTGGGGACAGCGCCCCGGCTTGACACACAACGTCCCCCAGGCCTTGGGTGATCAGTGCGGCCGCTGGCTGGATGACGCAGCCAAGGAGCGCTACCGGCAGGCTGCCCGCGGTCGTCACCAGTACGACACCCCGGCCGGCTTCGGCGTGCTCGTCGAGGTCTCTCGCATCAGCGAGGCGACGGGCAAGCCTCTGGCCAGCTGGTTCTACTCCCCGAGGATGACCAACCTCCAGCGGGTGTCGGACTTCGAGCGTGAGCTGGGCCGGGCCAAGGTGAGAAAGTAGCCATGCCATCGCTCCCATGGGACTTCCCCCACCGCAACCGCGCCGACTGGCTGCAGGCTGGCGACCTGGAGACGGGCGAGGTCTACCTCTGCTACGCCCGTGGAGCCCGGGTAGCCGTCTTCGGTGGCACCGGCTTCTTTGTTCCCAAGGACGACTTCGGGGTGAAGTTCCTCGAACGTCAGATGCACTGGAACGATGTCTCGGCTCATGGGCTGCGGGGAACCGTCAAGCCCTTCGAACGTCTCGAGATCAACGCGCTGGGGGCCCCCGCTCTCTCATCTTCTGATCTCGAACCGTTTCTGGGCGATGTCTGGCGCTATGACGATCCCGCTGGGAGCTTCATGAACGATGATCTGTACCACCTCCTCATGGAGGTCCAGCGGAGAGTCATGAAGCGGTGGGGGTCGTGATGGGGGTAGTCTCGGAAGCGCTCCCGTGCCCGTTCTGTGGCGGAGAGGCCGGGGATGACTACATCCGTAAAGATCCGGGGTCCGACGACACCAGCTTCTGGGTCGTGTGCGACAACACCGACTGCAACGCGGAGGGTCCCCTCCGTAAGACACCCGAGGAAGCCATCGAGGCTTGGAACACACGTATGACACCAGGAGAAGGATCATGATCTACAAAGCAGGAGACGCTGTATTCGTCGTCCACGGTGGCATCCGTGTCGGTTGGGTGCTGACCGAGGAGGCGGCTGATTTCGTCAACCGGGGCGTGGACCCCGTTCGCGGCCGTGAGAAGGTCTCGGTCGAGATCCCACCTGGCAAGATTCACTTCCACCCCAAGTGCGGTGGAATCGAGAGGAACGGGATCGCCCGAACCGTCGCCGACACCACTTGCAAGCACTGCCTGCTCAAGCGAGCCATCACCCTGTGTGGCTGGCGCTGGTACGCCCCGCTGAATGCCGAGGACGTGGCTGTGATCAAACAGCGGCTCGGTGAGAGGGTGGCCGGCTTCGGTGAGCGGCGTCCCTCCTGGCCGCCCTACGACAAGCCCGAGGACCTGTAGTACCTACAGGCCCTCTTGCTTTTTTGGACTCGGGTCCTCCGGTCCCTCGGAGACAGGGGGCGATACGAAGGAGAAGGGTCGAGCTTCGCGCAGTTGACAAGGATCCAAAAGGAATACCCATGAGTCTCACCACCCAGGACAAGATCAGCGACTACGAGATGGCGATGAACTACCTCAAGGGGTTGTCTTTCATCGCGAAGGGCCCTCTGACCCGGCGCCTGATGAAGCGCACGGAGGACGACGCCCGGGAGATCTTACGCCTGACCCGTCTCGAGCGGGCCCTGGCCATCGACCGCGGCGACGAGAGCGTGGCCCCGGATGGCTGGTATAAGAGCAAGGCCGGCAACTGGTTCTACAGCTACGACAACGAGGTCATGCTGCTCCGGGTGGACGGGTTCCCAAGGCACAACGGCTTGACCGGCTGGGAGCTCACGCTGGTCCGTCACGGGCCCACCAAGGAGTTCGAGCTGGCCATCGACGCCATGGAGTGGGCCATGGAGCAGCTGGCATGAGCGAAGAGCGCGCCCCTACGATGTTCGCCCACCTGATCGAAGACAACGGCATGATGGGGTGTATTCCCCATGTCGAGTACGACGACGAGGCAGCGTTTCGCAAGGCGAATCCGAAGCTGACCCTCGGTGAGTGGCAGTGGAGGCTCCCCAACCCCATCCTGGACGCCTTCACTCTGCCCACGTATCCCCAGGCCCGGATGGCCGCGATCATGGACGGAGAAGAGCAGATCGGGTGGCTGTTCGACCCGGACACCGAGCCGCCGGAGGATGAGGTCAAGGCCCACAAAAAGCGGCTACAGGACGCCGCCATTGCGGCCCTCCAGGCAGGTAGAGAATCGTCTTCTTGCTACTGACGGTGGCAGGTGTTATGTTTCTGGAGCAAGAAGGAATCACCCACCGGAGACCACCATGTCCGACACCCGCATCACCCTCGGCTTCAAGATCGTCGCCACCCTCGCTCTCCTCTTCGCGCTGCCCGCCTGGCTGGCGGTGGACAGCGTCCAGGAGGTCTCCGCCTACTCGGCCATCTTCTGGGGATTGGTGGGGTACTTCTCTATGCTCATCCCCCTCCTCCGCAGCGAGAGGATCGGCGAACATCGAGGACCTCCTGTTCGTTGGCTATGGCGTCCGTGGCGCCCTATCCTGCATCTTTATCGTTCTTCATGCCCTGTACGTGCTGGCCTGGGTCCAGTAGCCCGGGAGCCGCGGAGGGCGGGCTGATGGCTGGACGTGCCAAACGGATGAGGTCTCTGCGGCAGAGCAGGGCGGCTATCGCCAGCAAGCGCGAGGACTGCATCCGTGACGCTCGCATGCTGCGAGGCAAGGCCAAGAGGAGGGCCAAGATGGCCAGAGACAGGACGGATGCGCTGATCCGGAAGATCGATGCCCAGATGGATCACATCATGGAGGAGGACCGCCTCGAGAGCCGGTCCAGCGCCATGCATCGCATGACCAAGGAGCAGACTGACCAGTTCCGGCGCACGGTCGCTCAGATGCAGGTCGCCGCCCAGGGGAGCGTCTCCTCGACCCAGGGCTCCGACGCCTCAGGGGGCACCGACCAGGGCGTCCTCACCGTCCAGCCCGGAGATCTCGTGGCCCGACCCATGAGCTTCGAGGAGCAGGTGGTGCGACTGGCAAAGGCGTACCCGATCGCTGGAACGAACGGGATGGTTCGTGTCGGGAGCCAGGAGATGTCCCCCGAGCTGGCGGAGGTCCACCGGATCGATATGGGGTTCTCCAGGCTCTGCGAGCTGCGGTTCGGGCGCGAGGCCTTCCCCATCGAGGTGAGCGTGAAGGTCCCATGGGAGCGGCCGTTCAATACATCGGTAGGTGTCGTCATCCCGCTGCTGCTGTGGTGCGCACATTTCATGCTGTCCGCCAAGGTCTACGTCCAGTCTGGGTTCTTCCCCGGTCCCGTCTCTGCCTTGTTTGTGTCGGCGCTCGTCTCCACGATCATCGCCGTGGGGCCCACCGCGGCGCACAACCTCATCCGCCGGCGCAAGCAGTGGGTCAGCATCCTCATCAGAGATCAACAGGCCGTCAGGCCCTTCCTCGCCACCGTCGTCTCCGGTGGATGCACGAACATCATCGGCTACGCCGAGCTGAAGAACAGGAGCCCCGGGATGGGCTCGGGCTCTCTGTTGGACGCCATCCAGCGTGTCCTCGATGAGCGTAGCGCCGAGGAGCGCAAGGCAGAGCGCGAGCGACAGGAAGCCCTCGACCGAGAGAACGACGACAAGCGGTCCGCGCACGACGACGTGGAAGGTCAGCTCGAGCTCGAAGAAGAGCGTGCTCGCTACCGGGCGACCGGAGTGGAGGGGCTCGAGCAACTCGAGGCCGAGCTCGAGGCCGAGGCCAGAGCCCTCGAACAGTCCCTGCAGGGTGTTCGAGACCGAGCCGAGCAGAAGAAAACAGAGGAAGATCCAAAGAAACGAGCCGCGGCCACCTCCGCGAGCAGGGAGAGAGCATGAAGAGGAGCGCACAACCCATTGCGATCGAGAGGATCGTCGAGGCTCTGAACAAGGACTTCGAGCTCGAGATGTGTCGCCGCTTCGACCGGCTGTGTGTCGATCCGAAGTTCGATGTGCACGTCGGCCGCTGGCATCAGCGCTTCGGATGGCGCTTGCTCATCGTTCTTGCCGTGTCCATACCAATGGCCTTCATGATTCGGTACGGGCTCGAGATGCAGCAGCACCCGCTGATCATCAACGGCGTCATCCAGTTGACACTGCACCTGCTCTGGTACTGCTTCGGCGGCTCGACCGAGGCCTGGAGCGTTCGGCCCTGTGTCCAGATGAAGACTCCGCCCATGCCCGACCAGGATGGAACCGCAAGGGGCTCGAGGCCCGATTCTCGCGTGGCCATGTATGCCCTCTCTTCCTGGAGAGGGCTCATCAGCGAGGGTAGGTATCGCATGGGTCACATCGCGACCGGAACACACCGGAAGCTGTCTTGTGCCGAGGCTGCGAAGAACAGTCCCAAGATGACGCCCTGGGGGCTCGCGGAGCGCATCGAACGGGCCCATCGGCGTCACCAGGCGAGGAAGGGGCTCGGAGTCCTTCCGGTGCGCCTGTACTCGAACCTGGTGGACTGGGTCATGGCCGTGAGACAGCGACGCCATCACAGGCGCATGCACGATGTCCTGGCCCGTCATTCTTCGCAGATGACCACTTCTCTCGAGCGAGAGCTGGAGCTGTCCATGCAGCGCCTGCACGAGAATGTCCATGCAGAGGAGATCGTTGGGAGTGGGATTGACCAAGGTGATCCTCCCACCCTCGAGCGCATGATGGGGCAGGTCTACGTGGCGGAGACCACCGAAGAGAAGGTCGGGAAGGTCTCCGGTCTCCGTCTCGAGGTCTGGATCAGCGGCAAACTGACCCAGACCTATTCGGACAGCCATGGCAGCGTGACCATCGGCTCGGGACCCGCCGCGATGCTGCGGATCCACAGTGAATACGGGTCGGTAGCTGACCTTCATGCCGTCATCAACATCAACGACGACGGGGGAGTGCAGCTGTTGGACCTCGGTTCCCGGTCGGGGACGCTGCTGTCGGATCGTGTGGACAGTCAGCTGACGGACTGTGAGCCGGTAACCAACGTGATGCTACAGACCGGATCGGTCATCGGCATCGGAGGAGACGTCCGCATCGCTGTCAGCATCGAGCGGGAGGAGAATGAGTAGAAAGACGTAGCGCTTGCTTGCTACGGACAGTGGCATACGTTATGGTTTCGCAACCAGACAGGAGGTCATCATGTCCGACAGCAAGCCCGTCAGCCCCTACTGCCCGCGCCACCACCGGATGGTCCTGCGTGGCCTCATCACGGTCGAAGACGTCCAGTCCGCGCCCGATGACCAGTGCCCCCTCTGTGTCGCGATCGGCGAGCCCGTGAAGGGTCTGCTTCCCGAGGGCTCCACGATGGATCCACGCATGTTCGAGGGCGTGCTGTACGCCGTCCTCGGACGCCTCACCGGGTCGCCCACCGTGCAGCGCATGGGCATGGAGACCATGAGCGAGGCGGTGCACGCCGAGGTGATGCGCAAGCTCGCCTCTGGTGAGATCGACCCCACCAAGGCCGAGCCCGAGCGTGGCGTCGTCGAGATCAATGACGAGCTCGACGACGAGCTCGACAGCAAGATGGATGTGGAGGTGATCGATGACTCCCCAGAATGAGCGTGCCTGGGAGATAGCCGTCGACCCCTGTGTCCTAAAGAGCGCCTTCCTCGCCATGGTGGGCCTCAGCAACCGTGACCCGCGCATGTTCGCCGAGGGTGCCTCTGCCATGAAGAAACGCCTGAACGAGATCGAGGCGGAGGAGTGCGAAGCCCGCTGGCGTTTTCTCTGTGAGATGGAGTCCCCATGAGCCTGGCAGAGCACACCCGCATCCTGGCCGCAACCGGCAAGCTCGGCTTCCCGGGAGATGGAGGCGCCGCCCCATCCCACCGCTGGCTGCTGCTGATCCCGCCCAACGTGCTGTCGGCTATCTCCAACCTCACCGAGATGGAAGAGGAGATCCAGAAGGACGTCGTGCAGTCCATGTTCGCCCTGATGGACCTGGACCGGCGACACGACAACCCTGGCCTGATCGGTGAGCTGCAGTTCTCCGAGGAGCAGTTCGCCGAGGCCTTCTCCGCCATCATGTTGGCATCCACCATGGAGCTCTTGCGCCGGGTGGACATGGCTGAGCACGCAGACGAGCTGTCGATCTTCTCCGACGACAAGGTCTACCGCAAGGGCGAGAGCTTCGAACAGAGCGCCGCCGAGGCGGCCATCCGCGTGCTCATCGAGCGTGAGGGCGCAGAGGGGTCGCCGTGAGCAGGTCTGGATCCCAGGAGCCCTTCGCCCGGGTACTACGCCCTGGCTACGACCCGAACCGCGTCAAGCGCGAAGACGCGTGGTGGGGCGGGTTCCACGCTGGTGTTTCCACCGGAATCGTCTTCGGGGTCATCGTGGTCTCGGTCATGGGGGTCTGGGCACTGAGCCGTGACGTCATCGTCATGCCGTCCCAGGACGATGCGCCGTGTCGTGTGTTGGAGTGCCAGGAGGAGACCGAGCCCTGATGGACGCCGAGAAGCTGAAACAGCTGCAGGCCATGAACTGCGTCATCCCCCCGGTGTGCGGGCTGTGCTCCCACGCCACCTTCTACCAGGCCGGAAACCTCTTCGGGAGCTGTGGCAAGCGCACCTACGAGCACCAGAAGCACACCGGACCCGTCCGTTCCTTGTCCATCTGTCGCTACGGGCTGTGTTGCTGTGACCACTTCGAGCTCGACCAGACGGTGGTCTTGCAGCTGGCTGACTTCGCTGTCTTCGTCGAGCTCGACCTCACCCCTACCGGGAGCTGACCCATGGCCCGCACCACGCTGACCCTCAAGCGCATCATCAGCTACGACATCGTGCTGGACCACCCCGATGGATGGAGCGAGGAACGCCTCCGTGCCCTCGCTATGGCCTTGTCCGAGGAGTTGTCCTGGGACGCCAATGACGAGGACATCGAGTGGGAAGTGGTCGAACTGCTTCCTGCCGATCACATGGACGACGAGACGAAGGTGGCGCCCCTCACCAATGAGGACCTCGAGCATCTCCCAGAGGAGGACAGGTAGCATGCAGCCCGACCTGAAGCGCTGCCTGCGCCTGCACCGAGACATGGGTGACACCGCCCGGAGCTTCCTACGGTCCGTGACCATGGGCGGCCCGAGCTGGTACATCTGGTCACACAAAGGAGAGACACACCTGTTGCCACCAGGTGCGACCATTGGGACCAGCGGGACGTCTCCAGAGGCCTCCAGCGTTGGTCGAGTGATGATGCGATTCCCGGTGGACTCCCACCACATCATCGCTGCCGCGGCCGGTCTGGTGGCCGCCAACGGCTGGCGGGTGCTCGAGTACGACCTTGGCTGGGAGATCGACAGGATCGATCCGGACCAGGGGCAAAACGAAGCCGTTGTTCGATACACCTTCCTCGACGGGAACCCAGAGACCGAGGACCACGAGCATGTCTCCTTCGGTCCGTGTCCCTGGAGCTGTGCCCTGATGCTGTTGTCCGAGGTGGAACAACACAACCGCAGAGCCACCGAGCTCGAGAGCGGACGCTTCGTGGAGGACGTCCCCGAGGGGAGCACTGTTCTTCAGCACCGGATGGCCCAGATCGATCCGGACTTCGACGACTGGCCCGAGTACCTGCTCGAAGACATGACCGACGAGCAACAGCGTGGCTGGTTTCGTGGCCAGATCGAGTACCTCTCGGACATCCTGTGCGGTGAAGAGCTCCGTAGAGAGATGCTGGATCTCGTCGTCAAGGTCGAGCGAGGCGGGTCTGGCATCGCTATGCACCACACCGGCTGGCAGGACTACCTGCAGCGCAAGGCCGCACAGGACAGCTCATGAGCCCGGCCCTGCCAAACATCGTCTTTGGCGCCACCCTCGTCGTCGTGTTCTTGGCGATGCTGTCCTGCATCGTGTTTCAAAACCAACTCAGGAAGCGGGCCACCCAGCAGACATCGGCTCTGTCCATGATCCTGTTCGCTCTCCCCATCGTCCTGTCGATGGCGCTCGATGTGGACCCCGCGATCTTCCAGCGCGCCTACGGTGAGACCCTGGGTCACGCGATCTTCGTGCTCGTCATGGGGGCAGCCGGTGTCGGCATGTGCCTTCACTGCAGCCTGAACTACAACATCAGATACGTCGAGCTGCCCAAGAGCCGGTCCGACGAGAACGACACCGACATCGGCGCATACACCTGAGGAGGAGAGAACCCATGGAACAGAGAAAACGTGTACTTCGCAAGGGTGAGCGCCCCTGGGGCGTCATCGACCGTGTCGACGTGCAAGCCGACACCCGCTGGACCTTCGAGAGCGCCATGGCCATCGCCTTTGGTGACAAGGCCTCGGCCGAGGGCTTCGTCGAGCTTCCTGGCATCGGCATGGTCCTGTACTGGAGCACGACCAGCGGGAGAGATCCCATCAGGGTCAGGGTGCCCATGCGGGTGCTGGATCCTGGCGGCGCCAGCAAGGCCGTCCCATGGTGGGATCACAGGGACTACCATCCCCGCTTCGATATCGAGAAGGACCGTATGGGCAGCAAGCAGGTGTACCCCTACGAGTACACCAACGATCGACTGCTCCATGTCGAGCAGGCCGTCCAGCCGCTGCCCTACAAGATGGACGCCGACGCGGTGACCGCCCTGGCGTGGAAGTGGCTCGAGCAGGCCGACTACGAGGCCTATGGCGAGCACCCCGACACCGACGGCAGCGCGAAGAAAGGCTTCCGTGTCTGGATGCCCGGGCTCCTCCGTTACAGCTACGCCATCATCGCCATCACCCCCACCTGGATCGTCTACGGCAAGTAGGGGCAACTCATGAAGATCGTCAGGATCGCCGAGACCGAGAGCGAGGCCGTGGGCCTGGCGCTGGACGTCATCCGAAAGCGCCATGGCTGGGATCAGATGAGGCTCTCTGAGCTGATGGGTATCGGCCAGGCGACCGTCCACAGGATCCTCAACGGAAAGTCCGATCTGCGCATCACACAGGTCCACGGTGTGCTCACCCTGGACGAGTTCGGTGAGCTGTTCGATGCGCTCGACCAGTTCCAAGACAGAGCACGAGGAGAAAAATCATGAGCCTGGACATTCTTGTCTGCAAGATCGTGCCACCCGAGCAGGCCACCGAGCTGTATACCGCGGACGATTCGCTCTGCATGCAGATCCAGCACAACAGAGCTTTGTCTGCCATCCAGCCGACCGGGGTCATCTGCGTCGAGAAGTGGATCCGAGCTGGGCGCAACTGCCTGAACGATGCCTGGCATCGCCAGGACGGAGAGCTCTTGCCCGACGAGTCTCACGATGTCCCGGAGGAGTACGAGCGCTGGACCGCTCGCCACGATGCCATGCGCGTGGTCTTCCCTGGAGAGATCGGTGAGAAGATCGAGGACTGGCTCATCTCCGGTGTCGGCCAGGAACACGATTCTGATGGTCGTTACTGGGATCCTGACAAAATCATCGAGGACGACTGGGACTTCCTCTACATCAGCTGGTAGCATGTGGCCGTTCAAAAGGAAGGAACCCGTGTTTCGTCACATTAACATCATCATGTCTGGACCCATTTGTACCTGTGATGAGAGCAATCTCGCCTGGGACGTGAAAAGGGACAGATCTACAAAGAAGGTGAGTTTTGTAATCTCGTGCCAGACCTGCAAGACCAAGCTCGTTGTTCCACAGAAGAAGTTCCTTGCCGGTTTCGTACTCGACCGTCCCTACCCCGGAAAGAAGCAAGACACCGAAGAGGAGCACGAGGACACCAACCAGAAAGACGGTCCCAAGCTGACCGTGCTCGAGTTCCCGAGCGAAGAAGAACGAGAGGATCTCGGATGATCGGATGCCTGTACGATACGGACAAGTTCGGCTGCGCTTGTAGTCGCTCTGATCACCACGGGAAGCGGTGTACCGGGACGTGCCGGTGGCACCGGACCGAGGTCGCCATGAACCCAGCGGCCCTGAACAGATGGATCCGAACTGACATTGACGAGAAACCCGATAAGGAGCGAGACGATGACACAGAAAGGTGAACGCGTGATGACGGTGAGCCACTCCGATGGAGACCGTGTGTTCGTCTTCGGTGAGGGGGTCTACGTGGGGAATGAGCCTGTGGGCGAAGAGGCGGCCGGTGTGTGGGCTGCCCTGGCCAGAGACGCCGGGGCACCCAACCCGAAGATCGAGCTGGACTGCGGAAAGTCCGTCTGGGGCTGTGAGTGCTGGTGGGGGCCCGTCGAGGCCGCCAAGAGCCGGTTTACAGGGATGGAGATCGTGACGATCGACATCGACGAGGTCCGACAGAGGGTGAACTCCACCGGACGGTGACCCGTCGATCGAATAACGAGCTTGCTACTACTGGTGGCAGCCGTTATGGTGTCCGAAACAGGAGATCCTCATGCCAAGCGATGAAACCAGGATTGTCATCGACGCCGTCAGCGAGGCGGTGGAGCAGCCGGACGAGGTCATCGAGTCCAAGGATCCAAGGCTCGAACTGTACAATGGCGGCAAGCTGGTCAAGCGCTGGCGCCTGCCTGGCAAGGACAACAGGATCCGCGTCGAGCTCGTGAGGAATAGCCCCGAGCAGGGCGTGATCGAGGCTGGTGTCTATCTGGACCCGGAGAGCGGTAGGTTCTATGGCCGCATCCCGGAGACCGAAGACGGGGCCCTGTACGTGGCCGACGACCTGACAGCAGCCAAGAAGCTGCTTCGAGGAGCTGCTCATGATCTTGCGGAGATCGCTCGGGCCGCGAACGGGTACCAGGTCGATGACCGAGAGTGGATCCGGGTCATCCGCATCGCCTATCCCAACCCGGACAACAAGAGCCCGGACTGGCGCACGGCGTCACCCAGCGGACACGGGGGCTACGGCACCCGCTACACCCGGGCCGGGCACACCCTGCACGACGAGCACGACACACCAGCTCGCCCCGAGAGCAAGGGTCGGGAGGCCGACTTCGTGGGGCCCCTGTACGTCACCCGGGTCGAGCTGGCACAGAGGCCGGATGCACGCATCGACGTGCGGGAATGGGAAGAAGACTACCAGGCGCGCCTGGAAGCCTGGAAGGGTCGGTACAGCCCCAGCGAGAACCGCGAGAAGCCCGAGCGGCTCGAGGCCCTCGAGCACGGCCGTCTCGTCAGCGGCCGCCAGTTCAGCTCCCATGATCGTGGCCGTGAGTTCCCCTGGGATCCGGACCTGTGGCGCTCGCTGAAGTCCTTCCAGGATCGCATCCGACAGATGGACGGCGTCATCCGAAACTTCATCCTGAAGACCGAGGCCGGGGCTCTGGTGGAGTCCCTGTTGTCAGGTGATGGCGCCCGCTTGCTCACCAAGCTGGAGGGATGATGGCTCGACACTGTGAGGATCCAGAGCGATGAGGTTCGACCTGTCAGCAGCACTCTGCGCAGGCATGGGAGCTGCCGTGAGCTCTGTGGTGGCCAAGGTGCGCTCCCGAGACGCCGCGGTGACCAGCGACCCCGACCCGAGGGGCTGTGAGCGCTGCAGGCTGCTGACACACGCTGGCTGCGCCTGGGGCCTCGAGCAGACATGCGCCAACCCCAGCCCATGGTGCTGGCCACAGCCCGACGAGCTCGAGGGCACGCCATGATCGAGTCCATGAGGATGCTGCTGCTGCTGTCGCTGATGCTGTCTGCATCTGCAATGGCCGTCGCCATGGCCACCGCCTGGGCTTGGAGCACCAGACCTATTCGCGCCGTCGTTCGGCGCACCAGGAGACAGAGATGAGCAAAATCCCATGCACCTACAAGGACGGAAGCCCCGTCAAGGTAGGGGACCTGCTCTGGCACAGGGAGGAGGGCGGGGCCTTCTTCAGGTACATCGTCACGGGCCCCCACGGGGCCTCTGACATCTTCGTCAGGACCCTGAAGTTCGGAGCCTCCGACGACTGCATGGGAGAGATCCTGAGGATCCCATCGGACTGGGACACCTCTCCCCACCGTGACAACAGGCTGGGGGATGAGTGGAGCCAGAGGCCATGGGTGGCCAAGTCCGTAGGCCTCTTCGCTCTCAATGTCGATGTCCATGAGGGCGAAGAGGCCCGAGCCGGTGACTGGAAGACGGCGGATCTTCTACGCTACCATGACGGCTCCGATGTCCGTGTCGGGGATCGTCTGATCTGGACGGATGAGCGCAGTGGACACCAGTGGGAGCACGTGGTGGTGGATCTGTCATCGTCCGTACCGATGGAAGCTCCCGGCCGGGTCGAGACCGCCATGCGCGGACTCGGAAAAGCGCACCCGGGGCTGCAATCGAGCGTGAACCCGCTCGAGTTCTGCACACCAGGCCTGCAGCACCGCTGGGGCAAAGACTGGAAGAGACACTGGAACGCCAAGGAGCTCGCCGTGGAAGAGAACAAGCAAGCATCACCGCCCCGCTACAAGAACGGACAGGTGGCCAGGGTCGGTGACTGGCTGAAGGACCACGACACCATCCACGGGATGGTGATCTGTGTCGATTCGGACATCTCGGACATGCCCAACGCCGTCAAGGTGATGCGACACGACGCCAGCACGGATACCGAGGCCGAAGAGATCTGGACGGCATCCGCCTTCGACAAGTCCAAGCGCAGCTTCGGGGCCAAGTGGCCCGGACGGTGGAAGAAGTGCAAGCAGCGCATGGTGAGGCGCTGGGAGCGGAACCAGGCGTCGCTGCGTAAGCAGGACGCGGCCATCTCGGTGGTGTTGGCCGTCCTGCGTGGCCACGCCCGCTACGCCTACATCAACATCTTCCCCCACAGCCTGCCCGGGTTCGATGAGGGTGATCTGTATGGTGCCAAGCACGTGCTCCCGGGCGATCCCCACCCTGCCTGGATCGTCCGCTCCTCGACACATCCCAGCCAGGTGCTGTGCGTTGAGGAGCTGTCGGTGGCTTCCAAGGGCGACGTCCTGCGCTTCTCCATCCCGGGTGTGGCGCACTCGTCGGTCCCCGTCAGCCTCGACGAACAGACCCTGGACGACATGGAGTTCGACTGGCACGAGGCTGGGCTGTACGTTGACAACGGCGAGGTCGAGCGGGTCATGGAGGGGAGGCCCGAGGTCCCGGCCATGCTCAACACCAGGCTGTTTGCAGACAAGCTGCCCGACACCAACCTCATCTTCTGCCTGGACATCTCCGGTTACGACAAGAACGGGGATGTGTCGGAGAAGTGGTGGCGGGTCTACTCCGGGCCCTTCCTGTCATGGTTCAAGGCGCACCTGCTGCCCGGACCGAACCCGATGAGGGACATGCCCAGGCCCGAGCTGATGACCCGGCTCGAGGCGGCCGAGGTTGGCCAAGCCCGGACCAGGGTGGACGATGCCGGCCAGACCCTTGGTGAGCTCCAGGAGCGCATCAATGATCTGATGAACCAGACGCCGACCCCGCAGAGCCTCAGCAGCCTCAACGAGCTGATGGCCAAGAGAGACACACTCATCATGAAGACCGCAGCCAGGAAGGGCGCTGCCCTGGCTGCGACCGGAACCATCGCCAGTCTCGAAGAGGGTGACTCGGCCCAGCTCCGGGGCGCCTTGCGCTTCTTGGCCCAGGAGCACGGGGTTGTGTGGGACGGGATGGACGACCCCACCCTGTGCTTGGCCGTGCGGACCGCTGTGGATCGCAAGGAGGGCACGGTGAGGGAGTACCTCGAGCAGGCCGCCCGAGCGCTGACCATCGCTGCGGAGAACTACGAGGAGATGTCACTGCAGGATCTGGCCCACATCGTCAACACGGGCATCTGCAGCGAGATGGGCCGCCCCGATCGTAAGGATCGGTCCAACTGTGTTCAGCTACGGGAAGCCGTCTTCTTCTGCCTGCACTTGGCCCGTAAGATGGGCATCGAGGTGCCGGGCGCGGGTGGGATACCCGACGAGGATCTGAGCGTCCTGATGCGCGAGGTGATGCGCAAGATCAAGCTGCAGCAAGCTGGCATGAAGGCCGCCATCGACCTGTGTAGGGGCAAGGCGGCAGAGAGGCACGACGAGATCGTCACGCTGGGAATCAACGAGTCCAGTTACCGTTCCTCGCTGATCTGCACAGGGGTCCAGATCGGGCTCTCTCACCGTGAGCTGCAAGACGCCGACGTCCCCACACTCGGTGAGATGATCAGGAAGAGAGCCCTGTCGCTCGCGGTCCGGGTGGACGAGCTCGAGAAGCTCGAGGCGCAGGCCATCGCGGTGCTCGATGATCTGGGAGGCAACGATGGGCCTGAATGACTCCCACCGCTATCGCTACAGCCTGATCACCATCGGAAAGGATCTCAGCCTCGAGGTCGGGGCCATGGCGAACATGATTCCTCGCGAGCTCGTCGAAGCTGTCGAGAACGCTCTGTTCGCCAAGCTCGATCGCCTCGAAGTGCTCGAGGCCAACGAGGCCAAGGCCGTCGCGGTGCTCGAAGAGCTGGGAGGCGACGATGTCGGTCGTTGAGATGTTGAAAACATACCAGGAAGGGATGATCTGGATCGGCCTCATGCTCGGGCTCACCGAACGGCAGCTGCTGATGATGAGCACGGTCGAGATGGTGGCCGCGATCCGAGAGACGATGGGCGAGCACATGGATCGCTTCGGTCAGCTCGAGGCCAACGAACAGCGCGCTCTGGCCCTACTGGACGCCTTCGAGTCCGGCCCCCAGCTCGCTCCCCTACAGATCATCACCCAGACCGTCCGCAGGGTGCCCAAACTGGACAGCTCCCACGACTACGAGCTCGGAGAGAACGAGGTCCTGGGCATGGTCTTCGACCATGACGACGGCACAGTCTCACTGAACATCTCGATCATCCCCGACGAAGCAGTCAGTGGGAACACGAAGATCGAGAAGGCCCCGGAGAGCTACCTCGAGCGTCAGATCCGGATCCAGTCCGAGCGAGGGCTGCTCGTCATCGCCGTGGACCACGCCGGAGAGCCCGAGGGGCTCGCCCCGGGCATGTACCAGGACACCGAGGGCAACATCGTCATCTCAGGGATGATGGGCGGCACCATCTCCCCTTCATCGGGCGCGTTGACCTCGGTCTGCAGTGCTGATGGATGCGATCTGGGTTCGACCGACACTCTCTCGGTGGGGGCGCCACAGACGTGGGTTCCGGGCAGCGAGCTCGGAGTCGACACCTGGGTGACGCCGAGATCCTTGGTCCGTGTTCACGAAGATGGACGCGTCACGGTGAGCGTAGATCGAGACCGGATCAAGGATGCCTGGAACAGTGACGCTCGCATGCTCGAGACAGGGACCCATATGACGCCCCAGGGTCCGGTGTTCGTGGACGGATCCGGTGCCGTCACAGGGCCCCTCGCACCGCTCGGGCACGAGCACACCAGGGAGACCAGGAGATAGCGGCCCACTACGAGACATGCTACTACCAGTGGAGAACAACCACGCCCACGCTGGGCAACGGAGGTGAGACATGCGTCGCGCTTAGCAACAAGGAGCGATGCCATGCCTCACATCAACCACGCCCGCGGCGAGACGGTGACCTTCGTCTTCCGCCGGGAACACGCCAAGCTCACCCACCACACCTACCTCAAGGGCAAGCGAGACAGCGACCGGGACATCCGGGTGCCCCTAAACCGCAGCTACCGCCAGCAGAGCAGGCAGCAGCTACACCGCGACCCGAGCGGTGAGAGCATCTTGCCGCCACGAAGGATGGTGAGATGGTTGCGCTGATAGCATGAGCGCGCTACTGGTAGTGGCAAGAGCAGGAGACACCGTGAACCAAGAATCCAACCCGAAGCCAATCCCCACCATCGACAGACCCCTGTACATCGTCGGGACGCGCTCTTTCCAGCCGCCGTGCACCGACGAGCAGCGTCAGATGCACGGGGACCGGGTGCCTGTGATGATCCTGGTGATGCTCTCGGACGAAGAAGGGGCGCTGGACGAGGACGATCCGCTCACCGTAGGCGCGGTGCTTCTGGAGCAGCTGACTTTCATCCCTGCCTGCTCGCAGGAAAGGATGGAATCATGCGACCTCGGGTGCATCGAAGAGGCCCTGAACGAGCTGGTGATGTCCACGGACGTCGGCCCGGGTCATGGGGTCTGGATTCCCAGGAACGAAGACGAGACCTTCGAGCGCATCGAGATCCACCGGCTCTCTGGTGACGACGATCCGGAGTCCGACACCTGCAGGGCCTTCCAGGAGCGCCTGAGCTTCGACAAGCATGATCGCTCGGTGTTCGATGAGCAGCCTCACCTCAAGGCAGCCGTCGCCATCGCGGCCATGGCGCTGACCGGGGTGTGGCCAGAGAAACATCCCAGCGCCATCGACGAATAGACCTCAACCCGAGACAGGAGAACAAGATGTCCCCCAACGAGAACAAGCCCCGCCGCATGGGAAAGCGTCAGAAGAAGCAGATCACGAAGATGCGCGGCTACAAGACCAAGCCCCTGGTCTGCGAGCGCATCTCCCAGGACCTCGAGGCCCGCATGATCGCGGGCGAGGAGCCTTTCGATCTGCGCGAAATCCTGGTGGGCTTCGTGCAGCGCCATGAGCCTCTGGAGATTTCCTTCGAGGGCGTCATCGGCTTCGTCGAGGAAGACGACAGCGGGGAGCACTGGCTGGCGGTCTGTTTCAAGGCGACCTGCAAGACGCGCTTCCGGCTCCAGGCCGGGGGCGAGAACGCCCAGGTCGAGTACATGGGCCTGCGTGTCGGGTTCGTCTTCGAGTCCCTGGCGGACGGTGGCTATGAGTACATGCGGCAGAACGGGGAGATCAGCCAGTTCGTCGCCGAGGTCCTGGGCGAAGAGCACCCCCTGGTCTGTGGGGCCGCCATCGACGAGGACGAAGCGGAGCTGAACGAGCTGCTCCGTGAGGCCAACCAGGCCCTGGCGGCTGGCGACGACATCCAGGCGGCCAAGAAGGTCGCTGATCTCGAGAGGAAGGGCCACAAGGTCTGTCCGCCCGAGGTCGACGGCGAGCTGTACTACCGAGACCGGGTCGACAAGCTCACCCCGCGGGAGCAGGAGATGGCCGACATCATAGCCATGAAGCTGGCGCCGTCGGGGCTGGTGGGCGTCCAGCAGCCGCCGGATGCGGCAGACAGCTCTCAGCCCACGGCTGATGGACCCTCTGGGGAGTAGCAGATGGTCAAAGCTGAGCCGCTACAGGAGTGGGAGCGCCATGTCCACCATACCCATGCTGACAAGGCTGGCACCGCCTGGTGCGGGGAGCGGCTCACCCAGTTCGACTTGGCCTTCGCCTGTTCGGCTGGACTGAGTGGCCTCCGGCCACCGCTATCCGCTCACCTCCATCCTCCGGAGTCGAGCATGATGAGCATCACCATGAACGACGCTCTGGATCGAAAGGCCCGGCTGCGCTGTGCCCTGGCGGCGCTTCCCGTGGCCGACAAGCTCGTGATCGTGGTTCGGATGCAGATCCGAGCCAACGAGATCCGCGTGGCCATGGGGCGTCCCAAGAAGCGACGCTTCGAGCCCGAGGCCGTGGGGCTGGGCAGCGACGAAGAGATCGTGAAGCGAGCTCAGCAGATCCTCGAGGGGCTGGACACGGGTTGACGGCGTTGTTATGCTACCACCAGTAGAGCCCTCTTAGCTCATCTGGATAGAGCGCCTGATTCCTAATCAGGAGGTAGCAGGTTCGAGTCCTGCAGAGGGCGCCATGCCCGGAAAGACCATGGATCCTCCCGACACCACCAGCTTCGAGCCCGACTGGGTTTCCCCTCCTGGAGACACCATCCAGGATCTTCTCGATGAGCGGAACATGGGAGTCAGCGAGCTCGAAGACGAGCTGTCACTGTCGGCCCGAGACGTAGACAGACTCCTCTCGGGTGATCTGGAGCTGGACGAGAAGATCGCAGATCGGATCGAGGGCGTGTTCGGAGCACGGGCTTCTTTCTGGTTGGCCAGGGAGCGCAACTATCGAACGAGCCTGCTCGAACGTGAGAAGCCATGAGCAACGGACCGAACCATCGCCGCGGCCAGAAGGGTAGCCAGGACAACGGGCCGCGCTGGGAGAACCCAGAGCCCAACCACGGTGGCGCCCACTGCGCCCGGGCCAGGCGCTCTTGGCGTGACATCGGTCGCAGGGCCGAGCGCAGGACGGGAAGCAAGTGCGCCTCGGTGCGCTACAGGACCGGCAGCGGGAAACAGCTTCCACCCGTGGAGACGGAATGATCAGCCTGCTGTACACGCTGTGGTGGCTCGACCACCACGCACGGATACCCTGGAATCCAGAGAGGCGGAGATGAAGGTGACCGGAGCCGAGCTGAAGGCCTTCTACCGGGACTGGTCCGATGACAAGTTCCTGGGAGACCACGACTGGTACCACGACGACGGCATGATGGAGTGCTCCGAAGAGACCGGGCAGCCCATCCTCGACAACGCCACCGAGTACGACTTCGACGATCAGATCGGAGTGCTCTGCTGGCAAGGCCGTGGCTCGATGCCGAGTCACATCATGGTCAACGGTGTGCGGGTCCATGTGAGCGAGGAGAGCGGCATCGACACCGACGCCCTCATCAAAGCCTGGCGCGGGGACGCCGTCATCGTCTCCGTCAGGATCGCGCCTGCGGAGCTCGGGCTGTTCCGCAAGGCGTGCGAAGACAACGGCTGGAGCCCTATCGAGTGATGGCCTTCTCGAGCAGGACCCACCATCCCGTGTCATCCTTCTGCACGAGCACCGGCCTCCAGCCGGTGTTTCCCTCCATCCGGAGCCTGGCGGAGAGCACCTCCCGCTCCGTTCCATCGATCTCCACCCACCGGAAGTCGTAACGCATGAGCACCTCCAGCTCCTCCATCGGTACCAACACCACCTCTACCTGTCAGGATGACGTCAATGACATGCGCCCGCAGCCATGTGGACAAGAGGTGACCTGGGATGACGAGACGCTCCGAGCTCTCGCTGCAGAGGGAGACCGGGCTGCTGCTGAGATGGAGCGCAGGATGGCGCCAATGCACAGGATCGATCCTCGCGATCTGTTGACGAAGATGAGGTAGACGGGTTGCCACTGTCAGTGGCAAGTGATATGCTCTCTTCACACCCGACAGGAGAGAGTCATGCCACGCACCGATCAAGAAACCGTCATCCCGACCGACAAGGCCCTCCAAGCCGTCGCGCTGTTCGTCTCGAAGAACTGGGTCGAGAAGGACTGGCTCGCGGTGCTGAACGAGCACCTCGACACCATCTTCGACCATGAGTCCACCAAGACATCGGGACACAAGCTGTTCGCCGAGCACCTCACCGCGCTCTCTGCCATCCAGGAGCACATGATGCGCGCCGGTGTCTGGCAGTACAAGGGCATGATCCGTGAGTCCATCGAGACGCGTGTGCGTGTTGGCTTCACCGCGAGTGAGCGCGATCTGCTGCGCCGGCTCGAGACCGGCGCACATGTCATCAGGGTCGTGGTGCAGACCAACGAACGAGTGATGGGTATCTCCAAGAGCGCGAACGAGGAATGAACGCCACCACCTCCATCGACGGAAATGCTCACCAGAGCCCTCCTTCCACTACCGGAGAGGTTGGGGGATCGTTGGTCGTCATGTTCCTCGTCTTCGGCATTCTGCTCGGTCTCGCCGAGTGGCTCTCCAGGAGGTAACCCCATGAACATCCTCGCCATCGACGACAACCCAAAGCTGTGCGCCATGAGCCTGTGCGATCTGCATGTCAGCAGGTTCTGCCTCGAGGGGACCCAGATCTTGGCCTCGCTCTTTCGGCTGCATCTGTCCATCCGTTCGAACTACAAGCCCATGAATAGCTGGGAGAAACGCGGTCCGATGATGTGGCTGGCCAGCAGCGAAGCGAACCAGCTGTGGTACCTGCGACACATGCAGGTGTTGTTCTCGGAGTACACCTGGCGTTTTTGCCGGGTTCACGCCAGCCAGCCGGTCTTCGAAGCCATGTTCGAGGACTGGATGCGGGTGAAGCACCACATGCTATTCGATCCACTGACGGAGGGAACGGGGATGTGGGATCGCTGGGTCTCCGGTCAGATGACTCCCTTCGATCTCGAGCTGCAGAAGGAAGTCCCCAAGGACTGGGCAGAGCGATGGATGGAGATCGCCAAGACGGATCCGGTGCGGGCGTATCGCAACTACTACGCATGGAAAGCGGTGAAATGGGAAGCGAAGGGACGCCCCATGCGGTACCGCAGGGAGCCGCCAAGCTGGCTCGTCGAGCTGCTGGGCCCAGGGGCACTGGTGGAGGTCCAATGAGCCGACGCAGACAAAGAGGGTCCAAGGTCAGCCGCAAGGGCTCGATGCGCATCGAGGCCGCGGTGATGTTCATGGACGGAATCTGCAAGCGCACCGACTGGGTCGGGCTCCGCGGAAGTGACAAGGATCGGGATCTGAGAGTCTCCGAGATGCTGAGCGACTTCATGCGCAGCCGCATGTACATGCTCGATCCGAGCTTGGAGTGCTCCTTCATGAACAAGGAGGAGCTCGAGTTCAAGCGCAGCTCGCTGATCGGCATGGGTCGCCGATGCCTGGAGCTGTGCAGGGCCTATGGACTGCACCGAACACAGGTCGAGGAAGCGGTCTGCCGCGCCATGGACGAGTACGAGGCCGTCCTCGACCTGGCGCAGGTGAGAGGAGGGGGCTTCATGGTCCGCAGGCTGGTGGACCGGGTGACGGGAGAGTCCCTGTACGACGCCAAGCGAGACAAGCGGCGTCCGCTGCACTACGACCCCCTGAGTTGGCTACTGATGGGCATCAAGGAGGGCTGCGTGTCGGCTTATCGGATGCCTGCCGATATCCCAGACGACGAGGTCGATCGGTACATCCCGACACTGAGCACGGACCAAGAGACACAGACGGAGTGAGCCATGGGAAGGAGTCCCTCGAGGAGCATTGAAGAGCTGAAGGCCGGGCGCCCCGTCGTGCACGTGGGCCATGGAGGATCCATGACGCCCCGGCTGATGTCCGGTGATCGGGTGCTGCTGGCTCCCATCGGCGAGGACGAGGTCCTGCGCAAGGGCGATGTCGTGCTGTGCACGGTGAAGGGGTCCACCTTCACCCACCTGGTCACAGCTGTGCAGCCGGACCGCTACCAGATCTCCAACAACCACGGGCGGGTCAACGGCTGGTGTCACCACAGCAAGGTATACGGCAAGGCCGTCAGAGCCTGGCCCGCGAAGGGACCTGTTCGATGGCAGGCCGCAGAGGCGTCTAAATGGATGAAGCGGCTCGGGATCGAGTAGCTCCGTAGAAGAGAGATAGAAGGAGAAGGACGATGGCAAAGAACTCCAAGAAAGAACGCAGGCGCGCCGAGATCAGGGTCGGCGTCATCTTCATCGATCTTTTGTGTCGCAAGTTGATGACAAGGGAGACAATCAACGACACCGATCGGCGGATGATCCAGACATACATGCGCTTCCGCTGGACCATGGACAAGGACGACTCCGAGCTGGATGAGATCCAGCTGGTGGGAAAGAAGGGCGTGCTCGACATGGCGCGCAGGCTGGGCAAGGGCATGGAGCGGGACTTCGACCTGCCTACCGATCCCGAACAGGCCCGGGAAGAGCTGGAGCGACGCTGGGACGATCGTGATCGGGCCGGTGACATCGCCAAGATCTTCAGAGCACTCGAGGGGGGACCTGGGTCGTCCTCCCTGGACTCCGAGCCCAGCATGGCGGCATCTATCCTCGGATCCATCGGTGTCGTGGGCATGCCGCCTTCTTCGAGCTCGCTTTGCTCGGAGGCCGAACCAGAAACGGATACGGCGAGGCGGCTTCGCGAACGCTGATCATGGCATGGGCCCTCGAAAGATGCCTTGGGCCTCCCAGCGGGCGCGCTATACTCTCCCCATGCTTCCATCCACCCTGATCACCACCCTGTCCTCCGAGCGCAGCCACCGCGGCTGCCGTGGAGCGCTGCAGGAGCTCCGTGGGCAGCTCGGACTGGCTGTGGTGGCCGTGGACACCCGCACATTGCTGCAGCGCCGCTGGGGCTGGCTGGAGACCCAGAACGTGCCCGATGACGTGATGGCTTTTCTCGACCTGATCTTCGAGAGAACCCCCAAGCCGCCACTGAGCGCTCACGACTGGCGTCCATGGACTATCCACCGGGATCGCCCGGAGATGGCCCGGCTGCTGGTGTGGCTTGCGCAGACCATGACCAAGGGTGGCATCCCCGACGGCGAGGCGACCTGGTCCTATCGGATGCACGACATCGTCACGGAGGGCTTCTACGGGGACGTCGAGGATATCGTGGGCGGTGACATGCCACCGGGTGAGATCTATGAGGCGGCCTGGGACCAGGCCCATGAGGAGACCATCGAGCAGCCATGGCAGATGGTCGGGATCCTGGCCCCGTACCAGCAGTCGCCGACGTGGCACAATCTCCAGTACGTGAAGCTGCTGAACGACAGGAGTGTCTTTGACGATGTGACGAGGATCGAGTGGAGGGTGGAGGGCGGACCAGCGCTGACCCTGCGACGCTCCATGCCTGACGGATCGCTGACGGTGTCGGTGACGGTCCATGACCCGAACCCGGTCATCTCGGATCTCCAGGAGACCGTCTTCGAGCTGGACGTCTCGGGTCCACGGCTCTGGGTACTCGAGGGGTTGGAGATGGAGATCGCCAAGGTGGCGCCGCTGCTCGAGGAGACCGGGAGGCTATCCGATGAGTTGTTGTGGTTCGACTCCCTCGAGCGCCACATGAAGGACCTCGGAGAGATCCCGAAGGAGATGCTCTTCCTTCGTGAGACCTTGCGCTGGGCAGCCACCCTGTGGATCGACCGTGTGCTCAACGTGCTCAATCCTATGAGGAACGTCATCACCAGCGCAGTGAGGGACTACCTGGTCGCCACTCCCGATGCTCTGCAGAGGGCCTCGAGACACCCCGATCCCATCGAGTGCCTGATCAGCCGGGCGGTGTCGGCTCACCAGGAAGCCTTCATCGAAGAGAACGATGAGGAGAGAGCCGAGGAGCTCGAGGAGCAAGAAGAAGGCGAGGACTTCACCGTCCTGCGGAGTTTCTCGGACGGGGCATCGATCGTCGAGATCCTGACGACCCTCGGTCTGAAGCACAACGGGCAGGACATGCGCCACTGTGTGGGCACCGAGAAGTGGGGCCACCCCGAGGCGTTGCGATCCGGCCGTGTGCGGGTCTTCTCCTACCTTCGTCCGGACGGAGAGCCGCAGGCGACCTGGGAAGCCGCCAACGAGCGGGGGCTCCCGACCACGGACCTGCAGGGCCCACGCAACGGTCCGATTCCAGAGGACGAGGCCCGGGTGCGGCTGGCTTGGTTCATCTACGATACCCGATCCGAGAGCCTCGCCAGCACCACGAAGGAGAGGCCGACATCGGCCGAGCTGCTGTCCGACGTCTTCGCTCTGGTTCCAGAAGCGCGCAACGGCGGACGCCTGGAGCCGAAGAGTCTCGGCATCTTCGGGCACGGTTGGCCGCTGTACCACAGCGCCCTCGTTCAGCCCTCAGCGCCCGGCCGTCCGAAGATGGACGTCACACTGGAGTGCCGCTGCGCGGACGACCGTGGACGCTACCATGCTCCGTCGGGAGACGAGAAGGACGACCAGGTCTGCATCGAGGACTACGAGGAGACCTTGGCTCAGTACGATGCGCTCGAGCAGGCCTCCGTCCCGGCAAACGTCAGGGTCATGGACACATCGGACAGGGACTCGAGGCATTCCGACTGCTACCTGGACTTCACGCTGTCCGACATCGAGAGCGTCGTACGGGTTCTCGACGAGATCGAGCTCGAGGGAGACGTCCTGGACGTCTACGGTGATCCGAACGAGATGCACCCCGCCATGAGGGCCTGGATCGAAAAGGGACTGTACTGGCAGATCGAAGAGCACGATCCGCGATGACCCTCTGCGCCACCATCGCCTCCTGCCTGGCCAACGCTCCCGGTGAACGTCCAACGAAGGCCACGCTGCAGCAGCTGGCTGGCCGCAACGGCCTGAGCCCTTGGGAGACGGTGACCGAGCCTGTCGACTCGCTGCTGGCCCGCTGGCGCTGGATCGAGGCGCACTACCCCGAGAGCGTGGTGCGCTTCCTCGGATCGATCTTCGAGTCCGACGGGCTCGGAATGACAGGACCAGCCAAGCAGGCCTACGGAAAGCTGATGTCGTGGATGGCCATGGTCGTCAGCGATGAAGGGATCCCGACATGGGCCGACGTGAAGCGGCTGGCCGACTTCGAGACCGCGGCTATCAAGCACTACTCCTGGGAAGATCCGGAAGACTATCGTCTGGTCGATGACGAGCCGGAGGACCCGGCAGAGCAGGTCCATGAGCTGCTGATGGGGGTCATCTCGAACCCTGAGGGGTTCTACACGCTCCGCTGGGGTCGCACGAACAACTGGGAGGAAGATTACGGTGCCCCGCTGTGGTACAAGTCGTTGATCTCGAGGATGGAAGACGGTGAAACGCCACCCTTCGGGATCGAGCCGGGGTTCTGCAAGAGGCTCGATATCGACCTCGAGTCGTCCCACTATCCGTGCACATCGGCCGCTCTGACGATGTCGGACGGGACCGAGGTCGAGATCGAGATGTCGTACCCGAACTTCGACGAGGTCCCGGTGGAGAGAGGCATGATGATCGTCTCGTGGGACGGCCACGGAGATCAGAACAAAGCGATACGACACCTCGAGGCTGGGATCTGGAGACGGCTGGAGCTCGAAGAATCGGGGCCGTCCACGCATTCCGGATCGCTGCACTCCAGCCTGGAGTCCGTCATCCAGCGCTACGACAAGATCCCTGACGACAGGGCGAGGCGAGGCTCCAAGAGGGAGTACGACAGGTCGGTGGCCTCCGACCTGCACCAGCTGCTGGACGCCTGCCGCTGGCTCATGGCGGTCGCCGGGATGCAGTCTCGGGTTCTGTACCCGTTGGTTCACACGCTCATGTACACCCTGACGGACTGGATCGTCGAGAACCCGCGGCGCTTCTCGGAGCTGGCTTCGCAGCGGTCCATGAGGGTCATGCTCGATGGGATCACCGAGGACCTCGAGAGAGACACCATCGAACATCGGCAGGCGTTCAAGGACCGCCTGCTCGCGCAGCAGAGGCTCGACGGGGAGGCCTACGATGAGAGGCGCAGGATCGAGTCCACGGAGGATACGTTGCTTAGGGCGACCTTCTCCGACGGAGCGTCCATCGTCGAGCTGCTCACCCCCAGGGCGTTGTCCTTCGAGGGCGACGCGATGCACCACTGCATCGGGACCGAGGGCCACGGCTATCCCCAGATGATCCGTGATGGGAGGATGCGGGCCTTCTCCTATCGGAACCCGGAGGGAAAGCCCCAGGCGACCTGGGCCGTGAAGGGCGAGGACATGATGGAGACCCTCGATCTTCAGGGTCCGTGGAACCGGAAGATCCGAGACCCCGACGCCAAGCGGCGCCTCCCGATCTTCATGCACCGGATGCGACAGCGTCACGGGGGCTTCGAGGAGCCGCACTGGTGGAACTTCAGCGGTCGGGACGGCTACACCCTGGGGCTGGCGGACGGTCTTGGTCAGGATCTGAACCGGACCAAGCTCATGAACCTGTTCATCGCCTATCTGCGTGATCTGACCGACGAGTTCCTTGGTGGTGAGGAGCCCGAGTCCGAGTGGCCCGATCCGGGATCTCTCGACAGCAGCCAGGATCATGACGATGAGTGACCACCCACTGAACAATCTCGGTGAGGACAACCCATGAGCAACACCCCCCTGAAAGACACCCTGGGAATCGAGGCCGTCTGGGCTGCTCTTTTCGAACTCGCTTCGCTCGGAGATTGGGCCAGAAATGGATGTGGCGAGGCGGCTTCGCGAACGCTGATCATGGCGTAAGAATCTGCGATAAGGAAAACCCATGAATGACACCCTCTTGAAAGATGCCCTGGGACTCGAGGCTGTGTGCCCTCTGTCTGAGCGGCTGTACGGTGGCATGCCTACCGGGGGCGGTTTTCAGAGCTTCACCGAGTACGAGATCGGCGCACAGCGCATCGCCGAGGCCTGCCACTGCATCCTGGGATCCGTTGGCAAGCTCGCCGTGGGCTACCGAGACAGGAGCCCGTGGGCCGAGTGGAGAGAACTGCTGGTGTACGAGGAGGACCACATCGCCGAGGAGCTCGGTCTGGTCACCAAGTGCCTGACCGAGTACAGCCGGCCTGTCTACGACTCGAAGATCAACGCGCCCAGAGAGGGCTACATCGAGTGGGTCGAGAAGACCGTGCACAGCATGCGCACCAAGGGGCCCAAGCTGTCCTCCCTGGCCCGCCGTAGGCGTCAGGAGCTGTCCTGCTGCCCTGGATTGCCAGATAGCGTCAGGGACGTCGCACGGGCCGCGTACACGGTCCTGGTCATCTTGGGGGACACCTGCCACGAGGCGGTCGCCGGATGGCCTGGAAGACCCGTGGAGAACCCCTACCGGGACTTCGTGCTCGGCGCCGCGGTGTGGAAGCTCGAGAAGGAGACGGGAAAGCTGCTGGCAGAGTGAGGGAGCTCGAGCGTCCCGGTCAGGCCCCCAGCACCTGCAGGTGGCTGTGGGGCGTGCGGTAGAACGCGACCCGTGAGTTGGCGTCCTGATACCCATGGTTTTCTACGGCCACGAATGCTGTAGAAAACGCGACCCCGTGTCGGCTCGCTACCTGTCTGGCGATCTTCTCGATCGCTCTCTCTTCTTCTGGAAACAGCGTGTGCACCCGGAAGTAGACCCCGTCGATGTCGGTCCACAGTGGCAAGCGTGGCTCGAAGCGTTGCCGCTCATCGAGCAAGTACAGACCGGCCGTGCCGTCATGGTCACGAACCTCGAAGAGCCCAACGGGACTCGATCCGCGCAGGTCCTTCGCCGGGAACCGGAGAGACGGCAACAGCTGCTTCATCTGGCCCATGAAGTCGATGGCCGCGGCTCTCGAAGAAGGCCCAGAGCCGGGATAGCGGTGCTCGAGGATGGCGTCGACTGCGCTCTTCATGGCTCTCTCCTCATGGCAGGTACAGCCCTCCGCCACCGCCGGTGGCCAGGAAAGCTGCCGCCTTGACGGCTCCAAGGGCGTTGTCGCTGACGGGGTTTTTGTTGACGACCGGGGAGGCTCTCGGGGGGAGCTTGGCGCCCTCTGCCCAGCCGTAGCGGTGGTCCAGGATGGAACCCGCGGCGGTGGACCCGAAGGACGATGCCCGTCCGGAGACCGGGTCCACCATCGGATGTGCTTTTGTGACGATGGAGTCTCTGGTTCGTGCCGCAGAATGAATCGGGCTGTCCCGTCTCAGGTCGAAGTTACCACGGTTCCTGGCCTGAGAGACGACGACATCGTACTCGGCACAGACAGCCCCTTCGCCGCAGATCATGTACTGACGGTCACGCTGGACGTTGGCCATCCAGAGGACCACCGAGCGTGGAGGCCCGATGTCGCCATAGGTCTCTGCCATGTCTTCGTCGTACAGCTGACATCTTCCCCTGTGCAGGTACAGGGCATACTCCCAGTCGTCGTCAGAGACGTCATCGGGCTTCTTCCAGCCAGATTCTGGACAGACGTCTGCGGGGTTGGTGGACTGGGAGGGACGACCGTGTGTCGCCCCCACCCCCACCATGTACAGGCTCCCGTCATCCGCAGCGATCTCGACCCCGTGTGCGGTGACGTCGCTGACCTCGGCATGACCGAGTCTGTCTCCGGCGTGGACACTGAACATGTCTCCGGTCTCGACGTTGCGTAGCAGCGCGTCTCCGGTGTCCGAACAGGCCGCGATCTCCCATGTCCCCTCGATGAGCTTCTTCGACCCGATGGGACCGACACCCTGGAAGATGCTCTGGCCAGGGGGCGGCTCCATGGGCAGCACCTCGTCGATGAGACGGCTCAGGGCCAGGTTGGCGTCGGCGAGCTCTTCACTGAAGTCCACCGAGCCATCGGGCTGGATGCATCTGGCCATGGCCACGGCCTTGTCGTAGGACGCCTTCACGGCTCCGGGACCGCACTGCATCTCGCCGCGGGCTGCCTTGATGTCGGACATCCAGGGCAGGCCCCCGGGTGTGGACAGGATGTGGCACACGGTGTGGGATTTTCCGAGCGCCTCTTTCCATTGCCAGTCATCGACGTCCGGAGGTTTGATCCAGTCGCTCTCGGGGTAGGTGTCCGATGCCCTCATCCGCTCGGGCCGGTAAGCTCGCCCGGCTCTCGCCCCCGCCCCCACCACGTACAGGCTCCCGTCGTCCGCAGCGATCTCCACACCGCCCGCGGTGATGTCGCTCACCTCGGCGTGACCGAGCCGGTCGCCGGCGTGGATGATGAACATCCTGCCCGTCTCGACGTTCCGGATGGACGCAGATCCGCTGTCCGCGGTGATGGCGACCTCCCAGGTGTCTTCGATGAGCTTCTTCGAGCCGATGGGGCCCAGGGCGCCGTAGCAGTGAGGCAGCCTCGGCTCGGGGCCATCGTCGAACTCGATGTCCCACCTGGAGGATACCGCGGTGCGGTTCTCCGGGGCACGCTCACGGTTGGGCCCCGAAGGCAGAAAGACGTCCTCGAGCTTCAGCCTGGCGCGCTCGAGGTCGTGAGCCAGTGCATCGGAGAACCTGTCCGACTTCGACAGCAGGATGTCGGCACCCCCCTTCAGGGTGCCGGTCCAGCCACCAAAGACCTCGTCTTCACCGTCGAGCTCGTCCAGCATCAGCTCGATCTCGATATCCAGCAGGTCGAAGTCCATGGTCAGCTCCTATCGGGGACAGCCGTAGCGGTGAGACAGGATGGAGCTCGCGGCGGTGGAGCCGAAAGAGGCCCTTGGCTGCGACGACATTCGATCCTTGAGAGATTGTGGCGCAAGGTCCATGTCGTTGGCTTCGACGGCGGCGATGAGGCCGTCCCACTCATCATCCATGACGTTACCCGTCACTCGATCGTACTCCTTGGTACACTCCAGATCATCGGGATCGATCGGATCATCGAGCTCCAACAGCTCCCACCCTGCGATCTCCGGGGTCATCTGCCTGCAGCCCACCTCGCACCTGATCTCGGCGCCCCTTTCCGGACCGGACGCGCTCTTGATCATCGACCCACACGCTTCGCCCAGGCGTTGAACGATCTTGGCCTGTTTCACGTAGCGAGGATCGCAGTGTGGAACGATCCCGTCTCGCTCGAGGATGGACCGCCCGAGCTTCTCGAGCTTTGCTTTCTCGATGGCGTAGTTCTGGGCGTCTGGACCGAAGAAGCGTGTCGGAAGATCCTCTGGATCGATCGGTAGCCCCTGATGGTTGCACTCACGGAACGTGTTGACTGCCCGATTGTAGTCACACTTCAGATCTTCCAGGATCCAGCTCCAGTGGCTCTCACTAACTCCGTTCGGGCGTCTCCATAGGTGGAACGGGGCCTTCTTCTTGGTGCTCGAGGACCTGGACCTTCCAGCCCGCGCCCCCGCTCCCACCACGTACAGGCTCCCGTCGTCCGCAGCGATCTCCACTCCGTTGGCGGTGATATCGCTGACCTCGGCCCAGCCGAGCCGGTCACCGGCGTGGACGATGGGCATGTCTCCGGTCTCGATGTTGCGCAGCTGGGCCGCGCCACTGTCCGAACACCCGGCGACCTCCCAGGTCTCTTCGATGAGACCCTTCGACCCAATGGGTCCGACCCCACCGTAGCGGTGAGGCAGCCTCGGCTCGGGGCCATCGTTGAACTCGATGTCCCACCTGGAGGATACCGCGGTGCGGTTCTCCGGGGCACGCTCACGGTTGGGCTCCGAGGGCAGAAAGATGTCCTCGAGCTTCAGCCTGGCGTGCTCGAGGTCGTGAGCCAGGGCGTTGGAGAACCTGTCGGACTTCGACAGCAGGATGTCGGCACCCCCCTTCAGGGTGCCGGTCCAGCCCCCAAAGACCTCGTCTTCATCGTCGAGCTCGTCCAGCATCAGCTCGATCTCGATATCCAGCAGGTCGAAGTCCATGGTCAGCTCCTATCGGGGACAGCTGTAGCGGTGAGACAGGATGGAGCTCACGGCGGTGGAGCCGAAGTTTGCCCTGGGCCTGGAGAGCTTGCCCGCCTTCGCTGCGGAAATGATCTCGTCCCAGGGAGCATCTGTGTATTTCTTGTCGAAGTCCCAGGAGCACCGGCTCTGGTTTCTCATGTTGATGTTCTCGAAATCCCATGAAACCTCTTCCAGAGAACTCCCATGCTCGTCCTCGCACTCGTCTATGGAGATCTCCTGGGGGCTCCTTCCAGCCACGTATCGATCCGAGAGCATTCCATGGGCGACCTGCTCTGAGATGTACGCTGTTTTTGCTGCGACGAAGCGCGGATCGGTGTACGGGCTGATCCCATCGTGATCCATGATGTGTTTGCCGAGAGCTTCCATCTCGGCCCTCTTCGCCGCGACACGGTAGACGCCACGACTCATCGACTTTTCGAGAACCTGCTGCCCGGTCGCGCCTATTCCCCTGGGTGTTCCGATTGTCGACATATCGTATGAAAGCGCGCACTTGTACCTGTCCATGGTGTTCTGCCAGTGGTCCCCGCTCACCCCATCGGGCTTGCGCCACTCGTCGAAGGGGATGATCTCTTTCGGATCACCATCATAGCGTGAGCGGGTCGCTCTGGGAGTCCCAGCCCGCGCCCCTGCCCCTACCACGTACAGGCTCCCGTCGTCCGCAGCGATCTCCACACCACCAGCGGTGATGTCGCTCACCTCGGCGTGGCCGAGCCGGTCTCCGGCGTGGATGATGAACATCCTGCCCGTCTCGACGTTCCGGATGGACGCAGATCCGCTGTCCGCGGTGATGGCGACCTCCCAGGTATCTTCGATGAGCTTCTTCGAGCCGATGGGGCCCAGGGCACCGAACGCGATCGGTCCTCCGGGACCACCCAACACCACAACATCTTCCTTGAATGGGTCGGGAACATCGTAGCCGTCGCTACCCTCGAGGTTGCGCCAGTAATTTCTGGTCAGAAGATTGTCGCGCCCGGGCCCACCATCCATGTTCACCAGGCGAACGACTTCGAGGATTTTCGGGCTACGGATCAGCTCTGGAATCAGAAGATCCGGATCATAGCTTTCGGCGGTAGCCAAAACCCCCATCTCGACGAAGGGGCGTATTACATCGTCGACGAGCTTCATGACCTCGCTCGCGTACTTTACCCATGCCGGCCCATCCCTTCTCTTTCGGGCGCCAAGTGCAAGGGCTGCGAGATCCTCGGCGTTCTTCGAGACGGTAGCGTTGCTTCCGAAGCGATCGTCGAGATCGTCCTCGAGCTCGTCCAGCATCAGCTCGATCTCGATATCCAGCAGGTCGAAGTTCATGGTGCTCTCCTGTCTGCATCCAAGGTATCATCGAACGATCCATGGTGCAGCTACAGCCCGAGCAGCCTCTCGAGGAATGCCACAGCGTTCTCCTGTCGGGGACAGGACAACATCTGCGATCCCACCTGCCTCTACCGGCTGGTCTTGGACGATCCGCCCGCGGTCAGGACCAGACACAGCCCCACGCCGGCCACACCCAGGGCGACCGTGGTGGACGAGTCGCCATCGCTCTGCTCTGGCACAGTCAGCCCTCGAGGATCACCATCGGAAGCCATGGGGGCGGCGCTCTGGGGGACCTCGGGAGGATGCGCGGTCGGTGTGTCCCTGTAGTGTGCCTGTACCCACACCCAGCGGTTGTCACCGACGTGGCGCCAGTGACCCTGAACACTCAGCACCGGGCAGGAGCCCCGTGGGGCTGCGAATCCATAGCTCTCGTCGTAGGTGTTCTCGAGCCACTCCTGCAACTTGTGGCCGAAGCCACGAAAGTCGATGGCGGCGTGGTTGATGCCGCGATCTCGGCACTGCTTGACGTAGTGCTCGTACATGTTGTGGTTGAGGGAGCCACGGACGAAGATGACGAACTCGACATCGGGCGGGATGGGCGCCAGGCCGAACTTGGTGAACCCTGGCTCGTGGTAGCGAGCGTCCACCCGCAGCTTCTCGGCCTTCTTGATGCGCTTGTCCTGTTCGCTGCCCTTGCGTCCTCCCACGATCATCGCGATGCGGACCCGACAGGCTTCCTGCTGGGCGCTCGCGCTGTGGAACCCGGCGGGCCACTTCCAGGGGGGAATGGTCACCGAGGAGCCGTCGTCTCCATACAGCAGGACGCCACCCTGGGTCAGGGCCACGACGGTGTGAGCGACATCATCTTTTGTGAAACGCTTTCCGACGATCTCGTAGGGGTTTTCGGGCAACGGCATGGGAGCTCCTGTCTTCGGGCTGAGGATAGCACGCGCTATCTTTGGCGTCCCGCCTGTCCATGCTCGCTTCGCTCGGGGGCCCTGGACCGAGGCGAAGGTGGCGGTCAGCTGTACGAATCAAGCAGTGCTGGTCGCCATGAGCGTTCCTGCGAGGGCGACCTGGATCGCCACGGTCTCTGGCGGCCACTCGAGCTGCACACCGAGGCTCGCCATGGTCGCGGTGACGTTCATGCCCATGGCCTCTGGGCAGGTGTTGACGACCAGGCCCGGGTGGGCGCGCTCGAAGGCCTCGAGCTCGGCACGCAGCTGCTTGCGTGCGGTGCCCTGCCAGTACAGGCAGCAGGCCAGCTGGCGCTGTGACCACTGGGGGTGACGATCCAGCATCTTGGCGACGTGGGCCCCGAAGTCGAAGACGTTCCAGATCACGAAGAGAGGCGAGCCGACATCGTAGACGTCGTGCAGGACACCGATGGACGGTGGGCATCCGGCCTTCTTGCCGAGGTTGGGGCATCCCTTTTTGTGGCCAGGGTAGGGCTTGGCGCACAGGGCCCGGATGCCGGAGTCGAAGACGGGGATGGTCTGTTCGAAGGGCATGGCTGATTCCTCATGGTGTGGCAGGGCAACCCTGCGCTGACGGAGCTCACTTCCCGACGGTCACGTTCAATGCCGAGTTCGTGTCCACGATGTCGCTCCGAAGCGCCGCGGCCTTGTCCTTCCAGTCGGCGACGGCCGCCATCCAGGCAGAGCGGACACGGGAGACGCCACGTCCGAACTCGTCGTCCGGATCGTGGCTGTGGCCACACACGCCGTCCGTGCGAATCTGGATGCGATAGACGTGCTGATCGTACCTGTCCGATCCGTACAGCGTGACGTGGGCCTGGACCCTGTCGTCCGATGCTGGGCTATGGAACTCGAACATCGAGGTCACGTTGACCCACATGGAGCCAGCACGGGGCTTGCTGACTACCGTACTGGAGATCGTTACACCGTCAAGGGCACCCGCGAGAGCCTGCAGCTCGTCGCCAAGGCTGACGGTCAAGCGTAGGTCGGACAGGAGGAGGGTGGTGTCGTCTTTCATGGCTGGCTCCTACCCGTCGAAGGTGTTGTCGAACAGGTTCCAGAACCATAACACCTGCTACCACCAGTAGCAAGAGAGACCTCACGATAGAGGGGCTATCCAGGGACAGCCGTTCTCCACAGCGTGACCTGAGTCGGACCATCACCCCGATGTTCCCCGGGGAGCCACAGGTCCATCACCCACTCGGCTGCGCCCTTCGGGGGACCGTCGGGATCGCTCTCGGGGAGCGAGGCGATCCGTACCTGGGACTCGAAGACGCATTGCTCGAGGAACTCGAGGGGCTCGTCCTCGGCGGGCGGGCAGCTCCAGTCATCGTCATCTTCACAGTAGTACCGCCCGACGCCTCGCTCCAGACACGACTGCTTCCATGACTCGAACAGCACGGTCCATGGGCCCCACGAAAACGCGATGGGGGAGAAGCGGACGTGTCCGTCCGGCACGATGCCAGACAGGCGCAAGGCCCTGGTCACGCGATGCATCTCTGGCCCGTAGGGGTCGTCCCCGATACCGCCCGTCGCCCTGGCGGATCGAACGATCCGGCACAGAAAGTCCCTCATCCTCTCCGGGACGTCGTCGAGGGACTGGATCGCTTCGATGGCCTGGTTGGTCCAGGCGACCTTCGGCGCCTCGTGGCGGGAGGAGATCCCGATCGCGAAGATCCGGGCCCGTGGTTCCCACTCGGGACCGGGATCGCCGATCCCGAGGCGCTCACGGACGGCGTCGAGGATGAACTCACCTCTGGCGTCCTCGAGAAAGTCCGAAGCGAGAGCGGCAGCGATGAAGGCGGTGGCGACGAACATGGAGGTCTCCTGTGCTCCTGGAACGTATCATTCGCTCCTCGAGCTCGCTTGGCTCGAGGTCGTCTCGTCACCCCTGCCCGAGATCCTGGCGGATGAGGGCGAGCATGTTGTTCTTCTCACGCTCGATGGCATCGCGGTCGACGCCGGAGTAGCGGTGCAGCAGCTGGTCTGGATTCTCGCGGATGGTGTAGTAGCCCGCGGGGACGGCCTCATCGATCCACTCGTGCAGGCTGTCCCCGTGGTGATACGACTCGGCACCACAGTGCGGGCACCCGCCATCCGGGATGCGATTCCCTCTCTCTGGGCACGGGACTCCGGGGACATGATCTTGCCAGCGACACAGGCGGACCTCTTTCTCCCCGAGCCACTCGAGGAACTCGCCCACGGACTGGATGCCGAGCTCCTCACGGGCCGTCTTCAGCTTGCGGTGCTCGGGGTAGTCCGGGGTGTCGGTCAGCACCCAGCCCAGCTCACGGAGCGCAGCATCGCACCAGGCGCGGGAGCCGGGGTGGAAGCCATAGCCACCGCCAGCCTCGTAGTCCTCTCCGTCGTCACCGGAGCTGCCCACGTGACCATCGATCCACCAGGTTCCCTGCACGGACTGATACGGCTCGCGGTGTTCACAGGTCAGGGCGTCACCAGGGCAGCTCACCCGAACCCGGGGGGTCTTCTCGATGAAGGCGACGCGGTTGGCCACCACGGCCGGGTCGGTGCCCAGCAGCACGCGGGTGGCGCAGTAGCTGTCGATGATGATCCAGCCGGAGAGGAGCTTGTGGTCGGTGGTCATGGGACTATTCCTCGTCAGAAGCGATGGCAGAGAGGGGGTCGGAGCGGTAGCGAGCCGCGGTCAGAGCCTGGGCGATGGCGATGCTCAGCCGACCGTGCATGTGGGCAGGGACGAGGGTGGAGAAGACCCAGCTGTGCTTCTTCAGATCGGAGACGATCTCCAAGGCCCGGGCCATCTCCCAGCTTTGCAGCCCGGGATCACCCCACAGAGCGGGCAGCTGGTTATTGGGTGCGGTCCACACCGGCGCGATCGATGTCGGCCACGCGATGGGAATCACCCTGTCCGGATCGCAGGCCCTGCAGCCGATCTTCACTGTGTCGTTGTAGCCTCGCTGCAGGTCGGGCTGCCAGATCAGGATCTGGGAACCACCGAGGGGGTCGGGCGCGAACAGCACCGTGTCCCCATCGACCCCGGTCACCTCTCCATTCTTGGCGGTCATGTCGCCGGACAGGCGGCCCAGCCGTGCTGCCCTGGAGAAGTCGAGGTAGTGGGATCTGTGGTGCAGCTGCATCGGGTGCTTCCGAATGTAGGCCTCCACGGTGGCCTCGTACAGCTCGACGTAGCGGTCGAAGGTGGGGTGGTTGTCGGTCATGGTCTCAGTCCTCGACGTGCATGCCGAACATGCCGCGGGTGAACAGGTCAGTGAGCATCGCCATGATGATGACGGTGGCGACGGTGTTGGACAGAAAGCGGAGCATCAGGCCTCCGGTGCGACCAGGGGGCTCAACACGCCCCGGTTGATGAGGGTCTGCTCGTTGCCGCGGTAGGTGTCGTGGCCCTTGACAGTGGCCACCAGGGAGAAGCGGTCGCCGACGTCCGAGGAGTCGTGGCCGGAGTAGAACCACTTGATGACGTTGCCCTCGAGCTCACCATCGAGGACCAGGAACTCCATGATGGTGGTCGGGCCGAAGTTTCCCTGGAACTCGAAGCGGGAGGTGAGTTCGACGGACAGGACGGGGAAGGCGACCTTGCCGGCGCGCTTGTCCTTGGCGGTCAGCTTGCGGCCGATCTTGTCGCCGGGGTTGCCGAAGCGCTTCGACCCGGCGCGGACGTCATCGAGCTTCTCACGACGGGCCATGCGCTCGCGCTGGTTCTTGTAGGCGATGTAGGCCGAGGCCACGATGCCGCAGGTCTTGCCGGTGACAGAGCCGCGCATGCAGCCCACCCGCAGGTTGTGCAGGTAGTCACTGTCGGTCTCCGGGTCGATGTCACGGGCCCACTGGACCGCGTCCTCGGCGAACTGGCGGTGCTCGTCGGTGACCTCGGTGGGGGTGTAGTGCTTGGGCTTCTGCATGTAGCCGTTCTGAATCATCTCCTCGATCCAGACCGCGTCCGCCGTGGCGCCGCAGCCCTCGTCACGGGCGCGGCCCCGGGAGCACCAGCCCTCTTCCGCGGCCACCGCTGCGGTGCGGGCGACCAGCTCGATGACGCCGGTGGTGGGCTCGGTGCGACCGCCCCAGCCACCGTCCATGTCTTCGTCCAGGGCGACCTGGATGTCCCGCACCATGGCGGCCAGGGTCGCTACCCAGGCCGGCTCGATCCAGCCCAGGAAGTTCTTGATGCAGGTGCTTCCGACGCGCATGAAGCCCAGCTCGTCGTTGTGCAGCACGTAGGTGTTGTTGCGACGCACGGAGCGGCTGCAGTGGTCGCAGGTCGGGCCGTCGGTCCGGAACTTCTTGGGCAGGTCGCCGCCCTCCCAGTCCGGGGAGGTGTACAGCATGTTGATCCACTCACCCTCGGCGAACATGTGCTCGATGGTGGCGACGAAAGCCCACTCATCGGAGAGCTTCGGCGCGGTGCCGCTCACGGAGATGATGACCTTGCGGACCGTGACCGCATGGGCCTTGCCCCACAGGTCGCGCTTGGTGTAGCTGTACTCGGCCCAGCCCCATGCGGTGGCCGTGGGAGCTTCGCAGCCGAGCTTCTCGGAGATGCGGGCGAGCTTGCCCAGGCGGTCCTTCAGGTAGTCCAGGCGGGACTCGTCGACCAGGTAGATGCCCTGGCCTACCTGCAGCTCGATGCCTTCGGGCAGGCTGTCCGAGTAGCGCTGGATCATGCTGACCGTCCACTCGGTGTTGGTCGAGGGGTTGAGGACGACGTTCTTCAGGGTCTCGACGACGGCGCCGGAGGTGAGAGCGTCTTCGCCGATGATCTCGAATGCGGGGGTCTTGCGGGCCATGGTGGTCTCCTGTCCAGAGGGGGTTTTCTTTCGACTCTGGAAACATAGCACCTGCTACTGTCAGTGGCAAGCTCACCATGAAAAAAGATGGACCACCAGATCGATCGTGAGGATCGTCTATGGATCAGTCCAGGTGGAGGCTCTCTGCCTTTCGCCACTCGGCCATGGTGATCCCGATCTCGTCGTCGGTGTTGCCCGGTTCGACGATGTAGCGTTCGGGTCCCGGGGGCTCCGAGAACTGATGCGCGGTCGGATCGAAGATCCACTCATGACCCTCCTCGTCGGTCACGAGCAGGAACTCATGGAACCACGGTCCACGACTGGTCAGGTACTGACCAGAGATCCTCTCGACGTCGACTCCGGATCGAAGCAGGGCGTTCATCCACACGCGGGTCAGGATGGTGCAGTTGTCCGGATCAGAGACGACCTGCGGCATGGCCGAGATCTCTTCCGCCAAGTAGGTGATGGACCGGCGCAGGCCGATGGGCGTGCCAGGCTCGATCCATCCGCATGACCTGGGTACTCGGTACACCGAGATCTGCAGGAACAGATAGTCGGACCCGGAGTCGGTGGGTATCCAGATCTCCGCGAGGGGTCTCGAGATGCCCTTCTCTTCCTCCCTGGTCCTGGCTTCGGCCAGCATGATGCGTACAACTTCGCCGAAGTCCTTGTTATCCCAGGCGACGCCGCAGGCCTCGTCCATCTCCGGGCGCTTCTCGAGGCAGGCCCCCATCCACGGCTCCATGGATAGAACGAGCTCCCCGTCGGTCCAGATCGGAAAGTCGAAGCCCTCCAGGAACGGGTCCTTTCGGGCCTCGGTGATGAGCCCGCGATCGGCTGCCCACCAGGGCTTCAGATGCTTCGAGTCTCCTGCGCCGTGGAAGCGGATGCCGTGCACGAAGCGCTCGAGCAGGGACGTGGCCCGCACGAACATGCGACGTTCCATGGGAGTCTCCTCCCATGTCTCGGGATCGGTCGCGTCGTTCAGATCGGCGATACACTCGTACATCAACAGATGAGGATGCAGGCTCTCCACCGGGTCGTGGTACCCACCGCATCGCCCTCCGGCGTCTGCCTGGGAGCAGAGCTGGACCAAGAGGCTCTTCCAGTCGTCCGGTAGATCGCTGTGCTCGAGGTAGCCCTGCAGCTCGGATCTCCACCCAGGAGAGAGCCTGGTGGCGGGACACTCGTCCCACCTCTCCGTGCTCCACCATGACTCCTGTAGGGACCCCTCATCCATCAGGACCAGGGATCGGTGCCCGGGTGGGTCTCCAAAGAGCCTGTCCTCGAGCTCTCCTTCGAGCCTCGAGACGGCGCCGGACCGCTCCCGTTCACTCAGGAGCGAAAACACGATGGAGAGCGGGGCGAGAAGCAGGAGCATGAGCCTATGCTACCCCTGCTCGGGCTCCTCGGCCAATGCCTCTTTCTCGTGGTCGAAGGACAGCTCCATCTCGTCGGTGCCACCCATGCCGGACCATTCGAGCCTGTGACCATGGGTGGTCACGAACTTCAGCGGCAGGTCGCGGCGGAACAGCCAGAGCTTGTCGACCAGATCGCCGACGGTCCTGGGGACCTTGGGATACACGCGCAGGGGCTGCTGTTCGGTCCCCGGGCAATCCTCGGCCCCGGGGGCCACGGTAAGATCGGGTGAGTACCCATCCCAGCTGGACGGATCGAAACGATTTGGCCCTCCGCTGATCTTGGTGGTCTCCAAGCTCAGGACGCGTTGGGCTACGATGAGGTGCTCGTTGATGGTGTTTGGATCCAGGCTGCGCTCGATGTCCTCGACACTCACCCAGCTCGGTGTGGGGACCCAGAAGCGCTTGAGTAGCTCCCAGACGTAGGCGACCTCCCTGGGCTTCTGCACGAAGCAGTAGCGCACGCAGTTATCGATACGCCACCCGCCACCGGGTCCAGCTTCGGCGTCTGGATTGTGGACGATGACGGTGTTGATGAACCAGCCGAGTCGCTCGGCGCGCTGCAGCTCGGGTGCGGTGTCTTCACCGAGCCGGGTGCAGAAGGCACGCTGGGGGAGGACGGGGAGGTCGGGGCGCAGCTCTTCCATGGTCAGGTCTCCTTCTTGTCAGCAGCAGAGGCCCGGCGCTGGAACACACGCCCCGCGCCGTGCCGCATCAGGATCGCCACGTCTCTGTCCATGTCCACCCACGGCGGGGTGGGGACCCAGCGCCGCTTCAGCAGCTCCCAGGCGTGCTCGGTGTCGCCGGGATCCTGGACCAGGCAGACCATGAGCTCGGGGCGACACTGGCCTGGGGCCCGGGGAGGGCCAGCCGTGATGGAGGTCACGGTGCGGCCCACGCGCCCCAGCGTCGCCAGGTCGTCGAGGGAGGCGCTGTCCAGCGGGATGCAGAAGGAACGCTGGGGAGTGGTGGGGAGATCGGGGTGCAGGTCGGACATGGTCTACTCCTCGCCGTCATTGTCGGTGTCGTCACCAGCCCACAGCAGATCCAAGGCTTCACGCACGTGCTCATCCTTCACGGTCGCGTGGTTGTCCAGGGCCGCCACCGCGCATGCGATGGTCAGGGCCGTGTCGAAGGCACCGCGGCGGTCGTGGCGGCCCGTGACGGGGTCCTGAACCAGGGTGCGCATGGCATCGAAGCTGATGGTCCCCGTCCGGCGCAGCTGACGGTAGATTTGGCTGGCGGCGGTGACGTCTTCACGGATGGACTCGCTGGTATCTCCGTCGGGCTCCTGCGCGATCTCCTCATGGGAGACCGGGGTCACGTTCACGGCGATGCCGACACCCAGGGATCGGGCGTGATCGGTGACGCGAGCCTGGTAGCGCTCCTTGGCCTCATCGCTGCAATCACAGCGGCGGCTGGGGTGGCCGTCGAAGCCGCAAGGGCATGGGTTGGTCGAGACCACCAGCGAGAAGTCGGCAGGGAAGGAGACCGGGCCGGAGCCGCGCTCGAAGCTGATCTTTCCCTTCTCCGCCACGCTGCGCTGGACCCAGGACAGCTGCTCGATGACAGCGCGGGAGAACTCGGGCAGCTCGTCGAGGAACAGCACGCCGTGGTGTGCCAGGGAGGCCTCACCCGGGCGGGGACGGACGGTGGTGCCGGATCCGACCATGCCCTTGGAGGAGATGGTGTGGTGGGGCGCCCGGAAGGGGCGGGAGAAGGAGCTCTGGCCGTCGTGCATCAGGTTTGCGGCGTCGTGGACACAGGCGCTAGCCATCAGCTTGGCGGTGTCATGGTGGGGCAGGATGTCGTTGTAGCGAGCGGCCAGCATGGTCTTGCCCGAGCCGGGGGAGCCGGTGAGCATGATGGGCAGGCGGGCGACCGCGGCCACCGCCATGGCGCGCTTGGCCTCGTGCTGACCGCGGACCTCGCTCATGCAGCGGCCGGAGTCGCCGGTGAAGAGCCAGCCATGGGGCAGGGGCTCACAGCGAAGCTTGCCGCCGTGCCAGAGCAGGACAGCCTCGAGGTTGTCGAAGGGCAGCACGTCCAGGCCTGTGACGCGGGACATCCGCCTGGCCACACCAGAGGGGACCACGAAGCGAGGAAGATGGCCGTCGGTTCCGGAAGAGAAGACGCGGCGCGTCATGGCGAGGCTGCCAGCGAAGGGGCGCAGCTGGCCAGACAGGGACAGCTCGCCAGCGGGGTGCCACTGATCGAGCTTGGTCTGGGAGACCCGACCCATGGCGCCCAGCACCGCCAGGGCGATGGGAAGGTCCAGGTGGGTGACGCTCGGGGTCATCGGGGCGTCGTGGGACACGTCGATGACCACACGCTGGCGGGGCCACTCGATGCCGGAGGCGGACACAGCGGAGCGCACACGCTCGGCGGTCTCACGGACCTGGGAGGCGGGCAGGCCGGTGATCTGCACCGCGGGGAGCCGGCGCATGAGGGTGGCGGTGATGGTGACCGGGTAGGCGGTACAGCCCACGACGATGGAGGAAACGACGGTCGCGGTGGGGTTTTCGGTGTTGTCGGTGGACACGGTGGGCTCCTGTTCCTTGGGTGACGGGAACATAGCACCTGCTACCAGCAGTGGCAACCGCATGGTACAGAAAAAGCCGATCGTGAGGATCGGCCAGGGCGATGATGCCCGGCCACGGGGGCCGGGAGAAGGTCTACACAGCTCGAAGACCTGGCAGGTTGGCCGAATGCGCTTCGATGGTGCCCGGCCACAGGGGCCGGGAGGGGGGTCTGCTACGCCGATCTCGTGATACTATCAGCCCCAGCTTCGATGATGCCCGGCTTTATGGGCCGGGAATGGGCAGGCCTGTGTGATCTTTCTGCGCCACTGACGTGGCCTCGATGATGCCCGGCCGTGATGGCCGGGAGAATAGTCAACGTGCCTGCCCACATTGGTGGTAGACACCGGGCTTCGATGGTGCCCGACCATGACGGTCGGGAAGAGCTCTCACGAAGTGCGAGCTCGAGCAGCTGAGCTATATCGCCTCGATGGTGCCCGGTCACGGAGGCCGGGAGAGAGCGAGGTCACCCAAGCGGCCCACGGTCACTTGGCCGATCTTCGATGATGCCCGGCCACGTGGGCCGGGAGATGGCGGCGCTGCTCATGTCGTCGATGGCGGCAAGGTCTGGCTTCAATGATGCCCGGCCACGAGGGCCGGGAGATGGATGAATCTCCGAGCTGGCCGCGAGCCCTGGGTCTTGCTTCAATGATGCCCGGCCACGAGGGCCGGGAGATGGGGGTCCCACCACGATGCCGTCACAGCGCGCATCGTGGCGGTGATCTGCGAGAGGCCACCGAGAACAACGCTCGATGAGCCCACACGATCACGTACGGACCGTCGTATTCTATCTGATTCATAGCTATCTACCATGACAACGAGCGGTCCCCGGGTTTCCCGACGGATCGGACCGCTCGCACAGCTTGTCAAAGACCGGACCGATCTACAGGATCGGTCGCCCCGGCCCGAAGCCGTAGGACACGTTCTTGCTCGTCCCGAACACCAGCCTGTCCGCCTCCATCCACATCGCATCGGGCAGGCTGTGCCGGCTCGCCGAGATGGCCGAGGGGATAGCGTCCCACCGAAGCGGGGCCGTCCACAGCGGGAAGCGCAGGACGCGCTCGTCGAAGCGAGCTCCGTGAAAGCCTGTGGTCTTGGTGCGGACGTCTCCATAGCGGGTCCCGATGGGCACCGCGGTGAACGCGCAGGCACCCATCATCGACAGCCACTCCAGCCAGGGCTCGAAGCGCTTGTCGTTGCTGGACGAGCAGGGCGCGGAGGCCCCCAGGGAGGACAGCGGGCTCCAGCGGAAGCTCTTGCCCGTCGCGAAGAACCTCCTCGAGCCCGACAGGATGGAGACCAGCTGCGGGATCGAGAAGGACCGCTGGGTGCTGTCCATGGCCCAGGTCGAGACGGAGTCGAAGCCGCCGCGACCGCCAGAGACGAAGTCCAGGTCCGAGCGTCCACCGGGGGAGATCATGGACATAGCGAGGCTGTGCCTGGTCCCCGATGACTCGATCAGCAGATCCGTCACCTGCTCGGGGCTCATCTTGTTCAGGCCCGCGGGCCAGAGCAGGGACCCCTGCAGCGTGCCCCTCACCCACGCCAGCTCGTTGGCCATCTCCTCGATGGACAGATCGGTGCCCAGCACTGGAGTGGTCCCGTCCCAGCGGAGGGTGGCCTCCAGCCCGGAGACTCTCAGCCCATGGACGATGCCCATGACCGCCATCCAGTCGCTGACGATGGCGCCGTGAAGGCCGTGCAGGACGAGCTCGGGGGGTCCCGGCTCGACCTGATCCCACGGGAACGACGACAGCTCGATGGCGGGACCAGGGCAAGGGCCCAGCTTCCGCTCATGCTCGGACTGGCGGTGATCGCACAGCCGCAGGACGGACTCGAGGAAGGCCAGCCCCAGCCAACCATAGCGCCGCTGCAGCACATCGAAGCGTCCCGGGGCACACACATCCTGCTGATGAGCGATGCGGCCGCCGTACAGCGGAGCATCGAACACCGTGGCGATGACCTCGGCGGTTCCCTGGGGTCCCTTGACGAAGGGCCTGCACCAGCCGTGATGGCTGGCGATGAGATGGCTGACCAGCTCGGGGTCATCGGCACCCTCGAGCAGACCGCAGCGCAACGCGATCTCGGCGGACAACGCCTCGTGCCGCTCTCCCTTGGGGAAGCCGCCCACCCCATCGGGAGACGCCGATCCGCGCTTGCCGCTCTTGGCCAGGGGGTCCTGACCGGACCTCCGTCCACACATGCGCTGGAACCTGTCGTCCAGCTTGCCCAGATCGTGCAGGCCCGCGGCGAGGGCGAGGTCCGATGCCAGCCCGGTGGGGATGCCCAGGCGTTCACAGGTCTGCTCGACCCGGTCGCGGACACCGCTGCAGTGATCCTCGAGGCTGATGGCCCGACCGTAGAAGACGTCGTCCTCTCCGTGGTCGACACCCGAGACGAACAGCCAGCGGGGACCAGCGTCCACCCAGTGTGCGTCACGGAGGTGACCACGCCGGCCGGGGTCCTGGTCGATCCACGCCCGGACCTGTTCGTGAACGGGGATGTCCGGGGCGAGCTTCGGGGCGTCGTGCCACCACACCTGCACGCCGCGACCCTCGAGCATGACGCGCTTGGAGATGTCTCGGACCACGCCATCGGCCCCAGAGAAGGTCCCGTGGGTTCCGAGCCCGCCGTAGCTGCAGGGCACCACGACGGTGTCGCCCGCCCTGATGCCACCCTCGACGAGCTCCACTCCACCGCTCTTGGAGATCCTCAGCGCGGGCTTGTCGCCCAGCCATCTGCCGAGATCCCAGACCGGGACCAGGGCGGACTCCATGCTCGACGGCGGGAGCGCCTCGAGGATGGATCGAATGGTCGAGGTGCCGAGGGACAGGTCGATGTCCCGCCAGATCACCTGCACAGCTCGGTCCTGCTGTGGACCATGCAGGAAGAGCGAGACGTCGTAGCCAGGACCCGAGGACCGGGTCTGGGACCACAGGTGCATGTACTCGGGCAGCAGCACCGGGGCGGAGGCGGGGACCCGGCAGCAACCCTGTGGGGCGGTCGGCATCTCACCCGCGGTGCACATCAGCGGGCCGGACTCCTCGAGCCATGCCCAGGTAGACAGCTCGTGGGCGCCGTAGACCGGACACATCGCCTCACCAGGAGCTGCGCTCTTGTTCTTGTAGCGCGTGGCGGGGACGATGGTGCAGGTCGCGGGGTTCATCATGGTGCCGGCTCGGTTGACCCGGCCCATCCGCTGCACCAGGGAGTCCCAGGAGGCGCACTCGCTCACCATCCCGTGGAAGTCCCAGTCCAGCCCAGCCTCGATGCACTGAGTGGAGACCACCAGGGTCGGGAGCCTCTCAGTCAACCGCTGCTCAATCCTCTCGATCATGGTGTCCCGGTCGGCCGGGCGCATGCGGCCGGTCACCAAGAAGACCTCGCGGTCACCACGGACGCGGCCCGTGTCGACGGCCTTGGTCCACTTCAGGGCGGTCTTGACCGTGTTGGCGACCAGCAGCAGGCAGGGCTCGTCCCGGCCCCTCACCAGCTTGGCGACAGCGTCGGTCGAGGTCTCGACGTAGCGCATGCCCGTGAGGCGATGCAGCAGGTGCTCGTCCTGATGATCTTCCTCGCACAGACCGAAGCCCCCACGACTTGAGGCCAGGGTCGCGCTCATGCACACCACCTGGCTACGGGCGGGAAGGTTGCGCACCGGGGCGAGGTCCTGGAGGCTGCCCAGGGTGTCCATGAAGGGACCCGACAGGTGGGCCTCGTCGACGACGATGAGGCTGTCATGGGCCACCAGGGCAGCCTCGATGGGCTTCATGCCGCCGGAGACCCCGTAGCCCCGAAGCAGCATCCTCGAGCCGACCTGGTCCACGGTCGAGGCGATGATCCCGACCTGATCCATGGAGCGGCACCAGGCGGGGTCCGTGCGGCAGGCGCCCCGCAGCCGGACACAGAGGGGGTCCTCGGAGGACATGGACGCCAGCGCAGCTCGGACCGGGGCCAACGCTTCGACGGTGTCGATGCGCTCGAGCAGCCTCTGGCCGTGCCGCCAGGCCTGGTCCACCAGGGCCCGGCGGTCCACGACCATGAACACCCTGCGGGGCTGCAGCGGTTCATCGTCATGGGCCGCGGATCGGGCCAGGGCCCAGATGGCGATGTCGAGGACCGAGGTCTTGCCCGATCCGGTCGGCAGGTTCAGGCTCTCGGGCCACCCGCTGAACATCACGTGCTGGGCGAGGCTGCGCTGCCAGCGGTAGGGCTCACGGTCCCACACCGCACGGTAGAACTCGGAGAAAGATGGGAACGCGGTCATGAGGCATCCGTCGGGACCATCAGCCCCAGCCCGAAGTGGTTCGACGAGCCGAGGATCAGCGGACCCTCGACGGCGACGGGGAAGGTGAGCTCCACGTGCATCAGCGGGCGCTCGAAGTCACCACACATGGCACGGGTGTGGGGTGATCCCACCAGGGGCGGGCTCTTGGACGCCACGATGTTCTCGGGCACGGGGAGACCCTCGTAGGCACAGGCTCTCTTGATGGCGACACCCACACGCCTCCAGGTGCCACCGTTCCAGCCCTGGCGCTTGACGACGTGGCGAGGCAGCTCCATGGGAACGGCGGTCACCCAGGTGCGGCTGGGCTGGCTCCAGGTCTCGTCCTCGAGAGCCTTGCGGCTGTCGGGGATGTCGAAGCGCAGGGCGGTCCCATCGGAGAACCCCAGGGTCGCGCCGGCGTCGACCCAGGCCGCGATCGCATCGGAGACCAGGGACGCCTGCTCATCGCTGGCGCCGGTGGGGGTCACGAAGGACACCCCGATGACGGAGCCGTGGGCGTAGCGGTGGCCGACGTGCGGCAGAGCGCAGAAGGAGACGTGCCGGGTCCTCAGCGGAGCCCCGAAGTCGTCGTGACCGTGGATGAGCTTCGAGATGGGGATGCCCGCGTCTTCGGCGGAGGCCATCACGGCCTGGCGCAGTCGGCGGGTCAACAGCAGGGTCCGCTCCACCGGCCAGGACCCTTGCACCAAGCCCAGGGTCACCATGCGGCCCGGACGGCCGGTCTGTGACCAGCTGTAGCGAGTCCAGTGGGTGGGCGCGACCCGCCCGGGCATGGGCCCCGCGTCCGGCCGGGTGTGATCCAGGGTGCCGGCGAAGGGGGTCCGGATCACCGTACGGCCCAAAGGAGACGGCCTCCAAGCTCCAACGAAGGCGTCCTCGACACTACCGGAGGACAGCATCACCATGCTGTCGGAGGTCCCCAGCCGGGTGCAGCGCTGGCACAGGGACGACATCGAGGGAGCGAGATGATCTGGGATGTCGACGTCCCAGACGAAGACGATGGGATCGTCGCCGACGAAGCGCCCAGCGATGGTGCTGGTCAGCTTGGGCATGGTGGGGCGCTTCCCGGACGACTTGGCCCAGTTCGGGAGGCTGTTCATGGGGACCCAGCTGTCGTAGGCCTCCTCCGGGGCATGGTGGGGTGAGATGATGGTGGGAGGTTCGAGGGACTCTACCCAGCGGATGGCCTCGGCTTCGCTCTTGTCGGTGTCACCGTTGAACCAAGAGGCGATGAGGGCCTGTACCAGCCGGGTGGGGTGCGGGGGCCACTCCGAGCCTTGCCCCGGTGCAGTCCCGTGGAACCATCCGCCCAAGAAGGTGGCGGAGATGGAGAACATCAGGCTTCGTCCCGGCAGAGGGCCGCGGCGATGGCGGGGTGCACGTCCAGCTCGATGTCACCATCGCGCAGGGTGATCCCGGTGCCAGCCAGGGCGATGGCCGCGTCGTTGACGAGATCGAGGACCGTATCCACGTTCACGCCAGCGAGGAGCTGGTCCGCTCCGTGGTCCGTGCGAATCTGCCATCCGGGGGCGTTCGCACAGACCAGATCGCACTCGCTGCGCAGGTGGCCGCCGTCGCGGTGCATGGCGGTGAGGCAGAGCAGGGAGAGGGTGGCGAGGTAGACGCGGGCCGCGAGGTCCTGCTGGGGGGTGCCGAAGGACAGGGTCCGGAACACACCGAAGGAGATGACCGAGCGCTGCTCGGCCATGGCCATGGAGACGCGGAGGTGGGGGTGCTTGCCCATGGACGCGGGGACGACACCGAGGCCCTGGTCCACCAGCTTCTTGGAGCCAGAGCCCAGGTCGACCTTCTCGCTCGAGGGCAGGCCCATGGGGTCGAGCCGGCCACCGGGGTTCGCCATGGTATGAGCATCGACGGCCACCACCTTGGACCAGGCCGCCTTCTCGTAGCGACCACCCCAGGCGTTCGCGGCGGTCCCCGAGTGGGAGTCCCAGCCGCCCATCACCAGCAGCATGGGGGAGTGACGCAGCAGCGCGGTGGCATCCTTCTTGTTGGCCGAGCGGATCTCCTTGGCGTTGTCGGAGTCCTTCCACTTGTACGTGGTGCCCTTCATCATCGAGGTCCCGATGGCCGCATCGAAGACGCGATGGGGCAGCTCGAGGTCCGTCAGCACGCCCAGGCCGGGGACGTCCAGGCGGTACAGGGGCAGGCTCAACAGGTCGTCGTCCACCAGCGACAGCACGGACTGCTCCATGCGGTTGGCCTGGGAGGCTGGGGAGTCGAGCAGGAAGACGTCCACCATGCGGTCATCGACCCTGCGGGTGGAGCGGACGTAGCGGGGGCCCTTCTCCTCTCCCTTGTCCTGCGCGAAGGTGGGAGGCGCGACGAAGTCACCCTCTCCCCCCAAAGGCTGCAGCTCGCGGGTGATGGAGAGGCCACGGACGGCGCGGTCGCTCATCAGGGTGTTGATGGTGTCGAGTGAGAGCTTCATGGTCGTCTCCGGGGATTTTTTTGCTGGTAGATACCGGCAAGGTGGTGTTTGCGTCACAGCGACATGTCTACCAGGGGTGGCAGACCGTGTCAACCCATGAAACCACGAAGCACCGATCGTGAGGATCGGATACCATGGAGCCGACAGGAGCCCCCATGCCAGACAACCCGGCGGACAGCCACGTGCTCTCCGAGCTCATCGACGACGTGGCCGAGCTGCTCGGCATCGAGGAGCATGACGAGGAAGACTCCGAGCTCTTGCTGGCGTCCATCTCCGGAGGCCTGTGGGCCATCCTCATGCAGGACGGGATGGTCTGGATCGAGCCCCTCGAGGCCGCGCTGGACGCGAACGTCATCTACGAAGACGTCATGGCCGAGCCGCTGAACCGGCAGGTGTACGATCGTGTCACTTCGAGGCTCCAGACCAAGGTCAGCCCCGCGAACACGAGGTTGTACAGGAGCGGGCTCGAGAGGAACGTCGCCCGGGGCGTCGAGTATCTGAAGAGGCTGATGGACCTGGCCAAGAACCGCGACAGCCTCATGAAGAACGTCGCGGCGACGGCGGCCCGGACAGCCAGGACCATGTTCCGCCGGCTGATGTCCCCCAACACCGCCTACGCCCGAGGGGCGGCGACCGCGTCGGTGTCCGCCATGGCCGCCGCGGCCATCGTCATCGCCCTGTACGGGACCGTGGCCCTGGCCGCCATCTACCCCATCGAGCAGCTGAAATACCTGGGCCGCCAGCTCGAGAACATGGCCCGCTTGCTGGACAGGCCCCTGGCCCTGTCCGACCTGGACCCCGACTACGCCGCCATCGTGGTGAGCTTCGTCGCCATGGCCCTGTGCAGCTCCGGTGGGCGTCGCATGGTGACGGACCTGGCCGACAGCCGGGCGACCCGGGGGCCGAGCGGACGGCTCCACGCTGTCATCGGAACGGACATCCACGCCGCGGGCATGCGGCTGCTGTCCCAGCTGAAATCGGTGGGAGACGAAGCGCTCGAGAACCTGGTGCTGGAGGTCTGATCATGCTCGTAGAATCCATCGCCCTGTTCGGTCTGGCGCTGTCTACGCTGTCATCGTCCCGTGCCCCGAAGGCGCGTAAGACGAGGGAACGCCTGTTCGGCGTCCCGGTGCCCAGGGGTGCCGTCCTCGGCAGTAAGGGCGATTCCGAGCTGTACCTCTGCATCCACGGGCTCGATCCAGAGGAGTTCGATCCCGAGCAGTGGATGGTTATAGGCCACATCCGCAAAGACGGCGCCATCTGCTACCCCTACACGACCCTGTACGACTCGGACTCCCCCATCGACGAGATCGTCGGTGAGACGATTCCGAGAGGCGAGCCATTTTCCTGGTATCTGGACAAGATGGACGACAAGGGGATCCGCTACGAGCTCATCGGGCCCTGGCGGAGAGAGAGCGAGAAGGTCGAGCTGGGACCGGGGACCCTGTGGCGCCTGCTGGGCGTCGACGAGTACGAGCCCCCTTCCCCCACCATCGAGATGACGCCCAAGAGCATCGATGGCGGGATGATCGGGGAGGAGACCAAGACGCCTCGCATCTGCACCGCACCCAGCCCCGAGCTCTGTGTCATCGGCGCCTCCCCGAGCGGGAGATCGGTTGATGGAAACTACGCTTTCTACAGGAACAGAGACCCGGTCGACGCCGTGCTACCGTCCCAGCTGGCCCTCCCGGACCAGCCCATCACGGGAGAAATGTGGCTGACGGGCCCGGCCACCTTCGAGCTGGCCTTCGTCCTGACCGAGCGGCAGACCGAGACCCTGGACGACTTCGTCCGCGACATGGCCGAGACCGACACGGACAACATCGTGAAGATCCTGCGAGGCATCAACGACCGCCTGCGCCGCTGGGGGTATCTGGCCTGATGCCCATCATCGACAGCAGATCCTCGTGAGACACCGGAGAAGACCATGGTAGGGCTGATCGCATTGATGGCAGTGGCAGCGTCCGTTGCCGGCCAGATCGTCAGGGAACGAGACAAGCAGCTGGACGAACAGCAGCTGCTGACAGACCTGTGCACGAAGATCGGCCTGCTCGATGAGACCGAACGGGACGCCCTGACGCACTACCCCGAGATCGTTCGCCTGCTGATGGAGCCAGGAGCGACACCAACGAGCGTAGCAGAGCGGCTGGGGATCGCTCCTGTGGTGATCAAGCGGATTCGCCGCAAGATGGAGCAGCGGTGGCTGCAGGACCTCTCCGAACAAGGAACAGCTCTACAGACCCAACCGCAAGCGGCCCCCGCTCCAGCCTCTCCTTTTGTCTCTCGTCCGGTGCCCTCTCCGATATCACTGAGGGCGCAGCTCCTCGCGGACCTGATCATCGAAGACCTGAGAAAGAAGCTGGACGTCGACTTCGACGAAGACTTCACCCGGCATGAGCTGATCGAGAAGCTGGTCCAGCTGGGTGAGAAAGAACTGGAGGCCCTCCAGAAAAGACACGATGTCTTGTCCTACGCCATCCAGTCCAGGTACTTCCGAGATCCGTTCGACACGACGAATCTCGTGAAGGGCTCGCTCCGGAAGCCTCTGGCCAGGGCCTTGTCGAGCCTCGGTCACGACTGGATCATGAGCATCGGCAGCACCCGTCAGGATGACGCTTTTCGCAGAGAGCGTATCGCCAGTGGAGAGACACCCAGGCGCGTCTCGGGTAGGCATCGGAGCCTGGCCGACACCATCACGCGGAGAATCACCGGAAACGTCATAGGAGTCACGAAGCGGGAGCCGATCGAGGAGCACATCAGTACCCGTCTCGCCTACATGGGACAGGCGGGTTTCTCCTTTGCCTCTCGCCAGTACGATGTTTTGGCCAAGCTGCTCTCAGGATCGTCCCGCGAAGAGGTGTGCCGGGAGAAACGCATCGACAGAAGATCGTTGGACCGCCTGATGGAGAGGATGGATCTCGAAGGGCTCGAGGGGATCGTTCGAGAGCAGATCGAGCAATACAATGAGAGGTGGCGGGCCGAGCTCCAGCGGATAGACGCCCTCGCCGGACGGATCTCGGATTCCCTGGTCACGATGAAGACGAAGACCCGTGACATCGTCATCGACGAGGATGATCTCCAGCGGGAGATCAACGAAAAGCTCGGTCATCTTCGACGGGCGGAGATCGCCGCGCTCGAGCAGGACCCGGGCATCGTCTGGGAGCTGAGGAACTACACCCAGATCAACAGACGCTCGAACGTGGTCCAGAACACCGGCGTCGACGCGATCATCCTGAGAGAAATCCTGGCCGTGTTCGATATGGGCTGGCTGGACAACATCGGCCGTAGAGATGCCGACTACGCGAAGAAGAATCGCCTGAAGAATCAGCGCAGGAGCGAGCGGGGAAGGCCAGGACCGACCAGCCTTCGCTCTCAGCGATCCTTCGTCTCCGATGACGTCATCGAGAGGAACTGGGGACACTTGCTCCCTCTCCGGGGACGCATCGGAGTCAGGCTGGCCAGGAAGATGACCACGCTCGGAAAAACCTTCTACGGATCCGGCGTCCTGATCTCCAACCCCGCAGCGGGCCGGAGGAGCGGATCGGAAGGGATCGGGATCCTCGAGCGCGACCCAGCCACGAACGAATGGATCGAGACCAGCGGCACCATGGACGATGTCTCCATCGGCGCGTCTCGATCGAGAGACAGGAGGCTGTTCGCCATCCAGCCCCTGATCCCGGACTTCGACGACAGGAGCCGGACCAAGGCCGACCTCGGAAAGGCGTCGGGGACCGACAAGTTCGACGTGCGATTCCAGCGGAACCCGGCACTGTTCTTCCTGATCGGGTTCGACGATCAGGCGGTGATCGAGGGCAGCAAGGGCCGCATCGATCTTCCTCTGCTACGTGACTTCAGGGGCACCCTCGGGCTGCCACCCCCGGGAGATTCGATCTACTCGGATCTCTACCGGAGCCTGATCCCGAACATCGAGACGGGCCCGATGTTCTCGGATGCCGAGGTGGCCCGGGCCATCTTCGACGCTGTCGAGTACGTGTTGGGGTCTGGAGGGTCCGAGGAGATGTTGTTCTCGGGCGTGACCTTGAACACGATGATCTCGAACGGGGGAATCTACTCTCATCTCGCAGGCTTGAGGGACATGTCCATCAGGGCAGAGAGACAATGGGAGTGATCCGATGAGCGTTCTTCTCGCCCTGATAGCCACCGCGGCCGCCATCCTCTCCGAGACGCAGGAAGAGGATGAGCACGATGTGCTCGCTCACCGCCTGGGTGTCATCTACGACCCGGAGCTGCCCTTCCGTATCGGCCCGGTGGTCTTCGACCCCGAGCACGGCATCGGCAATGTCCCCATCAACAGCAACGTCAACTACCTGGGCTTCGTGGTCTGGATGAGACCGAGCGACTACCTGGCGCTCAACCCGCCCCTTCACGATGACGGCAAGGACAACGCCTACCGATGGATCCTGCAGCAGGTGATAAAAGGAAAACCCATCGCACCTCCCTGGATCGACGTGAAGATCGTCCCGGATGCGCGCATGGAGTACGAGGCGGACAACCCAGCCAGGACCACGGGTGAGCCGACACGTCTGAAGGTCATCGGCCATGAGGGTCGGCACCGGATGACCATCGTGATGGATCTGTGTGGGGACGACGTGCTGGTGCCCGTGCCGGTCTTCATGCCCAAGTGGCGAGCGAGAGACCTCTCCCCGCACATGCTGCTGGGGGCGACCATCGAGCGCGACAGGGACGCCTCCAGAGGGAGGGATCTGCGCATCCACCGGCTGACGTTCAACCGCCAGAACCATGTGGCAAGACAGCGCACAGCGGAAGAGGTCTTCCCGCAGCTCGAAGCGCGGCGCCCGCCTTCCCCGGATCTCTCCAGTGTCCCTGTCATCGAGATGGACGAGGTCTGGCACATCGGGAGCATGGAAAAGAAGGACAAGAGACAGCGTGGCCACAGCTTCGAGGGCCACGCCCTGTCCGTCACCGACGAGGATCACATCGATGACTGGCGCCGAATCGCCAAGCTCGGTGGGCACCCCTTGTGGCGACTGACCAAGTCCGATGGAACCTTCCTCGATAGGCACGCCATCGACGACGCGGTGCTCGCCAAGTGGGGTGAGAGCCGCGGCATGCTCGAGCCGGTGGTCCTACACGTGGTCAGCTGGTACTCCGACGAAGAGGACGGTGAGCAGAGCCTGTGGTTCGTCGACGAAGAGGAGGCCGTCGAAGAGGCGGAGTTCATGGAGGGGGCGATCACGAGCACCATGGACGGCTGGATGGCGCTGCGTAGGCTCGAGCAAGCCGTCGGACAGAACGTCGATCCCGCCACCGCGCTGGACATGGTCAGCCTGCTGTACGCGGAATGGCTCGGCCTGGACGGGGTCTGGTGGCAGGACAATGAGGGTGAGTGGTCTGCGCCACGGGGTGGAATCC